>Ga0208518_100026_pt1 | contig 141855 bp, 127 predicted proteins | sample LakWasM127_HOW14_2_FD_183937 | JGI IMG/M metagenome (GOLD analysis project Ga0208518, IMG submission 183937) | Freshwater sediment methanotrophic microbial communities from Lake Washington under simulated oxygen tension - Sediment Metagenome... | ecosystem: Environmental > Aquatic > Freshwater...
GAGGTGTCCTTGGGCAGGACCTGGGAATACGCTGGCACCAGCAACACGTCGTCGAAGGTGAGCGCTTTGCCAAGAAGGCGCATGTGAAAGCTCCAAAAAATCGATTGTACCCGCCACTATTCCAGGTGCCACCACAGCAGCATGCCGCTAAACTGCCAGCATGAAGCTGCATCAACTTGGTCTCGTGGCGCTGGCGCTGGCATGGTCTGCGGGCGCCGCAGCGCAATGGCAATGGGTGGACAAGGAAGGCCGCAAGGTGTTCAGCGATCGCCCCCCGCCCTTGGAAATACCGGAGAAGGACATCTTGCGCCAGCCGCACCAGCTGGTGCGGCCTGCCGCAACCGCCACCGGCGACGCGGAAAGCCCGGCGAATTCCAGGCCGGCACCGGCCGCCAAGGCGGGCGCGGGAACCGCAAGCAAAGGCGTGGACAAGGAGCTTGAAGAGCGCAAGGCCAAGGCCGAAGCCGAACAAGCCGCCAAGGAAAAGGCGGAAGAGAAAAAAGTCGCCGCAGCCCGGGCCGACAACTGCAGCCGTGCCAAACGCGCCAAGGCCACCCTGGATTCCGGCCAGTTGATGAAGCACACCAACGACAAGGGCGAACAGGTCTTTCTGGACGACGCGGCCCGCGCAGCCGAGCGCAAGCGCGCCCAGGCCATCATCGACTCCGACTGCAAGCCGTGATCCGGTAAGCCGTCAGCTCCCCCTGCCCGGCTTGCGCGCAAACAGACCGGCACTGCGCGCCCCCTGGCGCGCGAAGCGTTCGCGCCGGGCCACTTTCGGGTCGACCCGGAGCGACCGGTAGCCCTCGACGCGGTCGCCGGCGCGCAGCCCATGGGTCAGCGGCACGGCCCGTCCCCAGATGCCGACCGCCTCCAAACCCTCCGCCCTGCAACCTGCACTGCGCAGGGCATCGGCAACCCGCGCATTCGCCGGCACTTCGCCGGACCATTCGTGCACCACGCCGGGCGCCGTGCAAATGGCCACCTCCACCCGAATGGGCGAAAGCGCCCCGTCCTGCTCAGCCATAGACCTGCTCGGCCCGCTTGACGAAGGCGTCCACCAGGGTGCCGGCGATGCGGTCGAACACCGGGCCGACCACCGCCGCCAGCGGCGCGCTGCTGAAGCCGTAATCGAGTTGCAGGCTGACGCGCGCGGCGCGCTGGGCACCGTCTCCGACCGGGGCGAAGTGCCAATCCCCATGCAGGCGTGAAAACGGCCCCCTGACGAGTTGCATTTGCACCCGCCGGCCGGGTTCGTGGACATTGCGGGTGACGAAACTCTGGCGGATCCCGCCAACCGAGATGCCGATTTCCGCCACCACGCCTTCGCTTTCGTGCTCCAGCACCCGGGCATGGTCGCACCACGGAAGGAATTCGGGGTACCGATCGACTTCGGTGACGAGGTGGAACATCTCCTCCGGGCTGTACCAGATGAGGACGGATTTGTGAACGTTCTTCATGACAAGCGATTGCGGCGCGCTGCCCCGCCGGCCTCGGGGGCACCGCCTAGAATCGGGGCTGCGCAAGAACAGCGATTGTAGGGACGGCGCCGCATCCCCCCGCTCGCGCCCATGCACTTTTCCGATGGCCAAGAAACCCGATACCTCCTCGCGCATCGCCGACAACAAAAAGGCCGCGTACAACTATTTCTTCGAGGAACGCCACGAGGCGGGCATGGTGCTGCAAGGCTGGGAAGTGAAGGCACTGCGCGAAGGCAAGGTGCAGCTGACCGATGGCTACGTGGTGATACGCGACGGCGAGCTGTACCTCATAGGTTGCCAGATCAACCCCCTCAAGACGGCTTCGACGCATGTCAGCCCCGAGGCCGCGCGCACCAAGAAGCTGTTGCTGCATAAAGAAGAGATCAAGCGCCTGATCGGCAAGGTCGAGCAAAAGGGCTACACCCTGGTGCCGCTCAACCTGCACTGGAAGGACGGTCGCGCGAAGTGCGAGATCGCGCTGGCCAAGGGCAAGGGCGAACACGACAAGCGCGACACCATCAAGGACCGCGAGGGCAAGCGCGAAGTCGAGCGCGCCATGAAGAGCCGAAACCGGTGAAACGGCGTCTTGGCTGACACGCCGGGAAAGGCGTAGGCTCCTACAGTGGCGCTCTCTGCCACGAGGAGCCTCGTATGAAAGTACTCACCACTGCCCTGGTCAGCGCCGCCTTGCTCGCTGGCTGTTCGTCCGGCATGTTCTCGCACAGCAAGCAGATGCCACCCGACATGCCGACGCGGGCCGCGGATGGCCGGCTCATCGGCCCGAACGGCCATACGCTGTACGTCTACGCCAAGGACAGCGCCGGAGCCTCGGTGTGCGTGGATCAGTGCGCACGCAACTGGCCGCCCCTGGCCGTAGCGCCCACGGCCAAGCCCCTGGATGGCTACACCATCATCACCCGCGCCGACGGCACGCGCCAGTGGGCCTACAAGGGCCAGCCGCTGTATTACTTCGCCCAGGACACCAAGGCCGGGGACGCTTTTGGCGACGGCATGGCGGGCAACTGGAAGATCGTCCGGCCCTAAGCGCCGGCCCCGGGGCCGCACCGGCCCCGCTGCCCCGCCTCAGGCCAATGCGGCCAGCGGGTGCGCCCACACCGGCCAGGGGCTGGCGAAGAACGGCGCCACCATGTCGGGCGACACGTCTTCGATGCGCGCGGGGTTCCAGCGCGGCGCATGGTCTTTGTCCACGGCCAGCGCGCGAATCCCCTCCAGGGTTTCGCTCTGGCCCGGCCGCAGGTGGAAAGCGTGGCGCACCATGTCGCGCTCCATGCGCAAATCGGTTGCGAGGTCCATGCCGCGCGCGCGGCGGATCTGCTCCAGCACCACGCACAACATCAAGGGCGAGCGCTTGCGCAGCGTTGCGGCGGCCTGACGTTCCCACTCGCCTTCCGCAGCTTCCAACGCCGCAATCATGGCGCCCACGGTCGGGAGCGAAAAATATTGGTTAATTTTGGCTCTGGCGCTTACGGGGTCTACGTTGTTAGCTTCAATTTTCGAAGCAACAAAGGCTTGCACCGCCGCGCTGTCGGCAAATGCCTGCTCGGCCAGCGCGTCCCACAGCGGCGCCTGGTCCTGCAGTGCAATGCGGCCGTCGGCCAGGCCCAGCGCCACGGCCAGGTCGGCGCCGATGGTGTCGCCCGTCAGCGCCAGCCACTCCCCGGTGTGGCCGGGGCAGCGCGAGAGGAAGTATCCGCCACCGACATCGGGGAACAGGCCGATGGCGGTCTCCGGCATCGCCATCTTGGTGCGGTCGGTCACCAGGCGCAGGCTGCCCCCCTGGCTGATGCCCATGCCCCCGCCCATGACGATGCCGTCCATGAAGGCGATATAGGGTTTGGGGTAGTTGTGGATCAGGTGGTTGAGCGCGTACTCCTCGGTGAAGAAGTCCTCGATTTCCGGGTTGCCGGTGCTGCCCGCCTGGTGCAGGAAGCGGATGTCGCCGCCCGCGCAGAAGGCGCCGAACGGCCCCTCCTTGTTGCTGCCGCGCACGGCCACGGCGAGCACCCGCTCGTCGCCCTGCCAGGCCAGCAGCGCCTGCATGAGGTCGCGCACCATGCCCAGCGACAGGGCGTTGAGCGCCCTGGGCCGGTTGAGCGTGATGCAGCCCACACGGCCCCGCACCTGTGCCACTACGTCACCTGCCAACTCCGTCATTTCTGTTCCTTCCATGCCAGCAATTCGTTGAAAACCAGGGCGCCGATGACCAGCGCGCCCCCCGTGAGTACCGCCGGCGCCGGGCGCTCACCCGCGCCCAGCCACGCCAGCAGAATGCCGAAAACCACTTCGAGAAGCCCCAGAAGCGCCATTTCGGGCGCCTTGAGCACGCGGCCGCAGCGCACCGCCAGCACGCAGGGAATGGCCAACTGCACCAGACCGAGAAGTGCCAACAGCGCCAGGTCCCGTGCGCTCGCCTGCAGCGGCCAGGCCGCCGGCAACGTGGCGAGCGAGGAAATCACCGCGCCTATGAGTACGGCGGGCATCAGGTCCACGGCATGGCCATGGCGCTGGGAATGCTGCACCACCGTCCAGTTCACCGCGGCTGCCACGGGGACGCACAGCGCCACCAAGGTCCCGGCAACGGGCAGCCCAGCGACCTGCGAGCCGTACATCCAGGCGATGCCCAGGCCCGCCAGCACAATGGCGCCCCAGGTGCGCGGCGCAATGTGGTGGCCGATGAAAATCCAGGCGAACAACGCGGTCAGCAACGGGCCGACGGCCATGGTCACCAGCACGTTGGCCACGGGCATGAGCGTGATGGCCACCATGAAGGCGGTGAACATGACGCTCCAGCACACCCCGGAAATCCACAACGCCCGCCCCCCGCCGCGCAGCGTGCCGAACACCGCGCGCCCTTGGACTGCGGGCAGGATGACCAGCAGCGCGATCAAGGTAAAGAAGCTGCGCCAGAAGGTCACCTCGAAACTGCGCGCCTGCTCCAGGTGGCGCGTCACCACCCCGGCGATCGACCACATCAGCGTGACCGCGACCATGAGCCACACCGCCCGGCCATGCGAAAGACCAGGACCGCTCTCCAGCAACGCGGGCTGGGTCGTATCCATCTTCATTGCGGCGCCCTAGAGACGGGGGCGATCAAACCCCGGGCTCCCGCGCAAGGGCCGCCCCGCCCCGCCGGGAGCGTCCACCCTCGCGCAGCGCGCAGCGATGCGAGAGAGGTGGGAGGCCCGCAGCGCCTCAGGGGGGTGCTCCTCATTCTCTGCTGGCGCGCTTGCGATCACTTTCCTTGAGGTGGCGCTTGCGCAGGCGCACGCTCTTGGGCGTGATTTCGACCAGTTCGTCGTCCTCGATGAATTCCACACCGTATTCCAGCGTGAGGTCGATGGGCGGCGTGATCTTGATCGCATCTTCCTTGCCCGAAACACGGAAGTTGGTCAGCTGCTTGGTGCGCGTGGCATTGACCACCAGGTCGTTGTCGCGGCTGTGGATGCCGACGATCATGCCTTCGTACACCGGGTCGTTGGCGCGCACGAACATGCGGCCGCGGTCGTCGAGCTTGCCCAGGGCGTAGGTGAAGATCTCGCCGTCGTCCATGCTGATCAGCACGCCGTTCTTGCGCCCGCCAATCTCGCCCTTGTACGGCTCGTAGCTGTCGAAGATATTGCTGATGAGGCCCGAGCCGCGCGTCAGGTTCAGGAATTCGTTGGTAAAGCCAATCAGGCCACGCGCCGGGATGCGGTACTCCAGGCGCACGCGGCCGCGGCCGTCGGGCTCCATGTTCACCAGCTCGCCCTTGCGCTCGCCCAGCGCCTGCATCACGCCGCCCTGGTGCGTCTCTTCGATGTCGGCGGTCACCATTTCGATGGGCTCGTGCTTCTCGCCGTTCACGTCCTTGAACAGCACGCGTGGCTTGGAAACGGCCATTTCATAGCCTTCGCGGCGCATGTTTTCCAACAGGATGGTCAGGTGCAGTTCGCCCCGGCCCATGACCTCGAAAACACCTTCCTCGCTGGTTTCGTTCACGCGCAGCGCCACGTTGTGTTGCAGCTCCTTCTGCAACCGGTCCCAGATCTGGCGGCTGGTGACGAACTTGCCTTCGCGGCCCGCCAGGGGGCTGGTATTGACGCAGAAGTTCATCGTGAGCGTGGGCTCGTCCACCTTGAGCATGGGCAGCGGCGCGGGGTTCGCAGGGTCGGTCACGGTGACGCCGATGCCGATATCGGCAATGCCGTTGATGAGCACGATTTCACCGGGCCCCGCCTCGGTGGCCTGCACGCGCTCCAGGCCCTGGAAGGTGAGCACCTGGTTGACGCGGCCCTTGTAGGACTTGCCGTCCGGCCCTTCCATGACCACCACGTCCATGTTCGGCCGGATGGTGCCCTGGTTGATGCGGCCGACGCCGATGCGGCCAACGAACGTGGAGAAATCGAGCGCGGAAATCTGCAATTGCAAGGGCGCGTTCTCGTCGCCCTCATGCGCCTGCACGTGCTTGAGCACGGTTTCAAACAGCGCCGACATGTCGGGGCCCCACTGCTCGCCCGGCTCACCTTCCTCCAGCGACGTCCAGCCGTTGATCCCCGAGGCGTAGACGACGGGAAAATCGAGCTGCTCGTCGGTGGCGCCCAGCTTATCGAACAGGTCGAACGCGGCGTTCACCACCTTGTCGGGGTTGGCGCCGGGCTTGTCCACCTTGTTGACGACCACGATGGGCTTGAGCCCCAGGGCGAGCGCCTTCTTGGTGACGAAGCGCGTCTGCGGCATCGGGCCTTCCTGGGCGTCGATCAGCAGCACCACGCCGTCCACCATGGACAGCGCGCGCTCCACCTCGCCGCCGAAGTCCGCGTGGCCGGGGGTGTCGACGATGTTGATGTGCGTGCCCTTCCAGCTGACGGCGCAGTTCTTGGCCAGGATGGTGATGCCGCGCTCACGTTCGATGGCGTTGTTGTCCATCACGGTGTCGACCACTTTTTCGTGCTCGGCGAAGGTGCCGGACTGGCGCAGGAGCTGGTCCACCATGGTGGTCTTGCCATGGTCCACGTGGGCAATGATGGCGATGTTGCGAATTTGCTTGTTCATGTCGGTTCCAATTTGCCGGCGCGTGCAGCGCCCGGCGTGCTCTTCAATATCTGTTCGATTTCGACCGGGCTGAGCAGCCGGTCGGGGATGAGTTCGCCAGCGGCCACGTGGCCCACGCCGAGCAGCGCGGCGGGCGAACGCCCGAACACCGCCACGGCCGGCGCGTCGGCCCAGGTGCCGCGCCTGCGCAGACCGGAGAGGAAGCGCGCGGCGTCCTCGGACTCCAGCGTGATGCGCGTGTGGCCGGCGAGCAGCAGCTCGGTGGGCGCGAGGCAGGCCAGGCGCGCGTCTTCCTCCATGGCAGCCAGCGCATCCAGCGTCACGCAGCCCTCCAGCCCCAGGCCGCCGGTTTCAATGCGGCGCAAAAAGGTCAGGTGGGCGCCACAACCGAGCGCCGCCCCGATGTCTTCGCCAAGCGTGCGGATATAGGTGCCTTTGCTGCATTTTACTACTATATTGATAGCTTGATACCCTTCAGCATCAAGCGCTGGAGCCAGTTTTAGCTCAAAAATTTCGACCTGACGGGCCGCCCTCTCCACCGCCACCCCGGCGCGCGCGTATTCGTACAGCGCGCGCCCGTCCTTCTTGAGCGCGCTGTACATGGGCGGCACCTGGGCCATGGCGCCGGTGAACTGGCGCTGGATATCGGCGAGCCGCTCGGGCGCCAATGCGTCCGGAGGCACGGGGCGCTCGGTCAGCACCTCGCCCTCGGCGTCGCCGGTACTGGTGGTCGTGCCCAGGCGCGCGATCGCGTGGTAGGTCTTGGGCGCATCGAGCTGCAACTGGCTGAACTTGGTCGCCGCGCCAAAGCACAGCGGCAGCACGCCGGTCGCCAAGGGGTCGAGCGTGCCGGTGTGCCCGGCCTTCTCGGCGCGCAGCAACCACTTGGCCTTTTGCAAGGCCTGGTTGCTGGAGAGCCCCAGCGGCTTGTCGATGAGCAGCACCCCATGCACCGGGCGCCGCTGCACCCGAATGCGGGGAGCGCGCGCGGTCATTCGTTGTTTTCTTTGGAACGCGAGGCGACGGCCTGCGCAATCAGGGCATTCATATCCGCCGCACGCTCGGGCGTGCGGTCGAAGACGAAGTGCAGCGTCGGCACGGTGTGGATGTGCAGGCGCTTGAACAGGCCGGCGCGCAGGAACCCTGCCGCCTGGTCCAGCGCTTCCTGCGTCGCGGCCGGGTCGCCGGTGAGGATGCTGTAGTACACCTTGGCGTGCGCATAGTCGGGGGTTACCTCCACCGACTGGAGGGTGACCATGCCGACACGCGGGTCTTTGAGCTCGCGCGCGATCAGTTCCGACAGATCGCGCTGGATCTGGTCGGCCACCTTGAAGGCGCGGTTCGGCGTGGAAGATTTCTTCGCAGCCATATCAATACCCTCCCCGAGACGCTTCGCGCCTTCCCCCACCCGCGGGACGACGCCGATGGCCTGGCAAAGCCAGCTCCATGGCGTTCGCGGGCACGGACTGCTCCGCAGCCTTCAAATCGGCTGCGGGCAGCTCCAGCCCTACGGAGCGGTAGCAAAGGGTGGCCGGGGATGGGTGCATCACAGCGTTCTTGCGATTTCCTTGATGTCGAAGAACTCGAGCTGATCGCCTTCCTTGATGTCGTTGTAGTTCTTGAGCTTGATACCGCACTCGAAGCCTTCCTTGACTTCACGCACGTCGTCCTTGAGCCGGCGCAGCGATTCCACTTCGCCGGTGTAGATGACGACGTTGTCGCGCAGCAGGCGGAACCTGGCGTTGCGGTGCACCATGCCGGAGGTGATGTACGAACCCGCCACGGTACCGATCTTCGAGGCCACGAACACCGTGCGGATCTCGGCCGTGCCGATGACTTCCTCGCGCTGCTCGGGTGCCAGCATGCCGGACATGGCCACCTTCAGCTCATCGACCGCGTCGTAGATGATGCTGTAGTAGTGCAGGTCCACGTCGTTGGCTTCGGCGAGCTTGCGCGCACCGGCGTCGGCGCGGACGTTGAAGCCGATGACGATGGCCTTGGAGGCGATGGCCAGGTTGATGTCGGACTCGCTGATGCCGCCCACGCCGGTGTACACCAGCTGCACCTTGACCTCGTCGGTCGAGAGCTTGAGCAGCGACTGCGACAGCGCTTCCTGCGAACCCTGCACGTCGGCCTTGACGATGATGGGCAGCATCTTCACTTCGCCCGCCGTCATGTCGGCAAACATGTTTTCCAGCTTGGCCGCCTGCTGCTTGGCCAGCTTGGTGTTGCGGAACTTGCCGGCGCGATAGGTGGCGATTTCGCGCGCGCGGCGCTCGTCGGTCAGCACCATGAACTCGTCGCCGGCCTGCGGTACTTCGGTCAGGCCCTGGATTTCCACCGGGATGGACGGGCCGGCGGTCTTGGCCGTCTGGCCGTTTTCGTCCAGCATGGCGCGCACGCGGCCGAAGGTCTGGCCAGCCAGCACCACATCGCCCACCTTGAGCGTGCCGGACTGCACCAGCACCGTGGCCACCGGGCCGCGGCCCTTGTCGAGCTGCGCTTCGATGACCAGGCCCTTGGCCAGCGTTTCCACCGGCGCCTTGAGTTCCAGCACTTCGGCCTGCAGCAGCACCTGTTCGAGCAGCGTGTCGATGCCCATGCCGGTCTTGGAAGACACCTGCACGAAGGGCGAATCGCCGCCGTATTCCTCGGGCACCACTTCCTCGACCACGAGTTCCTGCTTGACGCGCTCGGGGTTGGCGTCGGGCTTGTCGGACTTGGTGATGGCCACCACCATGGGCACACCCGCCGCCTTCGCGTGCTTGATGGCTTCCTTCGTTTGGGGCATGACGCCGTCGTCCGCCGCCACCACCAGGATGACGATGTCGGTCGCCTGCGCGCCACGGGCACGCATGGCCGTGAAGGCCTCGTGGCCGGGGGTATCGAGGAAGGACACCATGCCGCGCGGCGTCTCGACGTGGTAGGCGCCGATGTGCTGCGTGATGCCGCCGGCTTCACCCGTCGCCACCTTGGTGCGGCGGATGTAGTCGAGCAGCGAGGTCTTGCCGTGGTCCACGTGGCCCATGACGGTGACCACGGGGGCGCGCGCCACCAGTTCGGCGGCCTGCGCCGATGCGTCCTCCTGCGCGAACGCTTCGGGATCGTCGAGCGCCGCCACGACGGCGGTGTGGCCGAGTTCCTCGACCACGATCATGGCCGTGTCCTGGTCCAGCGGCTGGTTGATGGTGACCATCTGGCCCATCTTCATCAGCGCCTTGATGACTTCCGACGCCTTGATCGACATCTTGTGGGCCAGTTCGGCCACGGTGATGGTTTCGGGCACATGGACCTCGATGATGCGCATCTCGGCCGGCGCGGCGTGGGCGTGCTGGTCGCCCCGATCGCGGTCGTTGCCACGGCGGCCGCCGCTGCGCGCGCCGCTGCGCCAGGCGCTGGCGCCGCCGCGCCCACCGCTGGTGTCGCCGCGGGTGGGAATGCCCTTCTTCTTGGCGGCATCGCCGGCCCAGCTCGACGAGAGCTTGGCCGACTTGACTTCCTTGCCAGCGCCAGGCGCCGCGGGTGCGCCCGCCGTGCGCGGTGCTGCGCCGGGTGCCGGTGCGGGCTTGTGCAGCGTGCCCTTCTTGGCATCGCCAGCGCGCGCCGCGGGCTTGGGCTCCTCGGGCTTCTTGGCGACCAGCACCTTGGCCGGCGTCGACATCATGGAGCGGATGGCAGCGGCCTCGGCGAGCGCCTTGCGGCGGCGCTCCTCCAGGTCGCTGGCGCGCTCGGCCTCCTCGGCCGCGCGGGCGCGGGAGTCGGCCTCCGCCTGCTCGCGCGCCAATGCCTGCGCGGCGGCGCGTTCGGCGGCCTCGGCGGCGAGTTCGCGTGTTGCTTCCTGCTTTTCGGCGGACGCCTGGGCCTTCTTCTCGGCCTCCTGGGCGGCGTAGGCGGCGGCGCGTTCGGCGGCTTCGCGTTCGCGCTGCTCGCGCTGCTCACGCTCGCGCCGCTTCTCGTTCAGGTCTTGCTCCTGGCGGCTGATCAGCTCGGCCTGGCGACGCGCTTCTTCCTCGCGGCGCGCCAGTTCGGCGTTGTCCTGCTCGGGCGCCGTCTCGGGCACCTCGGGAGCAGCCTCGGATGCCGAGGCCGCTTCGAGCACGTCGTCGCGCTTGACGAACGTGCGCTTCTTGCGCACTTCGACCTGGATGGTGCGCGCCTTGCCAGACGCATCCGCCTGCTTGATCTCGCTCGTGGAGCGCTTGACCAGGGTGATCTTCTTGCGGTCGGCCACCGCCAGGCCGTGGCTGGCCTGCAGGTGCGCGAGCAGCTTCTGCTTGTCGCCCTCGGTCAGCGCGTCGGACGCGTCGGCCTTGGAGACGCCGGCCGACTTGAGCTGTTCGAGCAGGACGTCGGGGGTTTTCTTGAGTTCGCTGGCGAACTCGGCAACGGTATTACTGGACATATGTGGTTCGTGCCTCCCGACCTTTACTCTTGCCCCGCGAACCAGTGTTCGCGTGCCTTCATGATCAACGCCTTGGCGCCCTCTTCGTCCTGGCCGGTCAACTCGGTGAGTTCGTCCACGCCGAGGTCGGCCAGGTCGTCGCGCGTGTGCACGCCGCCCTCGGCCAACTTGGCGATGAGTTCGGGCGTCACGCCTTCGAGGTCGCGCAGGTCCTGCGAAACGCTCTCGACGCTGTCTTCCCGCGCGATTTCCATGGTCAGCAAGGCGTCCTTGGCCCGGGCGCGCAGCTCGGTGACCGTGTCTTCATCGAAGCTCTCGATCTCCAGCATTTCCTGCAGAGGCACGTAGGCCACCTCTTCCAGGGTGTTGAAGCCTTCCTCGATGAGGATGTCGGCGATTTCCTGGTCGACGTCGAGCTTTTCCATGAACAGCCGGCGCGCGGTATCGGTCTCGTCGGCCTGCTTCTGCGCACTTTCGGCGGCGTCCATGATGTTGATCTTCCAGCCGGTGAGGTCGGAGGCCAGGCGCACGTTCTGCCCGCCCCGGCCAATGGCGATGGCCAGGTTTTCCTCGTCCACCACCACATCCATGGCGTGCTTTTCCTCATCGACCACGATGGAGGACACATTGGCCGGCGCCAGCGCGCCGATGACGAACTGGGCCGGGTCTTCCGACCAGAGCACGATGTCCACGCGCTCGCCGGCCAGCTCGTTGGTCACCGCGTTGACGCGCGTACCGCGCACGCCGACGCAGGTGCCGATCGGGTCCACGCGGCGATCGTGCGAGAGCACGGCAATCTTGGCGCGGCTGCCCGGGTCGCGGGCGCAGCTCTTGATTTCCAACAGGCCCTGCTCGATCTCGGGAACCTCATGGCGGAACAGCTCGATCATGAACTCGGGCGCCGAGCGCGAGAGGATGATAGGCGCGCCGCGCAGCGTCAGGTCCACCTCCATGATCATGGCGCGCACGCGGTCGCCGGTGCGCAGGTTTTCCTTGGGGATCATTTCGGAGCGGCGCAGCCGGCCTTCGACACGGCCGGATTCGACGATGAGGTCGCCCTTGTCCATGCGCTTGACGGTGCCGGTGAGGATCTTTTCGCCGCGCGACATGAAGTCGTTGAGCAGCATTTCGCGCTCGGCGTCGCGGATCTTCTGCAGGATGACCTGCTTGGCAGCCATGGCGCCGATGCGGCCAATGGGCACGGACTCAATGGCTTCCTCGATGTATTCGCCGACCTCGATGTCGGGCACGCGGTCGCGCGCGTCCATCAGGAGCTCCTCGGCGTCGGGGTTCTGCAGGCCGGCGTCGTCCGGCACCACCAGCCAGCGGCGGAAGGTTTCGTAGTTGCCGCTGTCGCGGTCGAGCGCCACGCGAATGTCCACTTCCCCGGTATAGAGTTTCTTCGTCGCCTGTGCCAGCGCCGATTCGACGGCGCCCAGCACCACGTCACGCTCGACGCTCTTTTCGCGCGAAATGGCATCCACCAACATCAACAATTCGCGATTCATGCAACGACTCTCCTGTTTCTTTCATCTTGGGGCCGCGTGGGCAACCCGGATCCGACTTCACCCGCAGCGGGCCAATCACCCAGGCGCAGATTTCGCGCCGCGTCCTTTGAAATTCACGATGGGCGCCAGCCGCGCCTCCTTGAGCTCATCGAGCGCGAAGCCCAGCGCCTGCAGCGGCGCCAGCGCACGCTTGGCGCTGACGCGCTGGCCCGGCTTGGCGGACGGCTCGTCGCGCCAGGTGATTTGCCAGCCACCGCCATCGGCCCGCTCCAGCGTGCCGCGGAACTTCTTGCGCAGCGGGCTGACCTGCCCTGCGGCGGCGGCGCCCATGGGCTGCTTGAGCACCAGGTCGATGACCTCGCCGGTAAAGCGGACGAAATCCTGCTCGTGGCGCAGGGGCCGGTCGATGCCCGGCGAGGACACTTCAAGGCGGGCGTATTCCACCGCCTCGACCTCCAGCGCGAACTGCAGCTGCCGGGTGACCTTTTCGCAGTCTTCCACGGTGACGAACTGCTCGGACGCTGCACCGGCACCCTCTTGCGGGGCCTGCCAGGGCTGATCGATCGTGATGCGCAGCAAACCACCGGGGCAGCGCGCCACCTCGACCAGGTCGTACCCCAGGCCGGCGACGGTTTGCTCAACGATTTCCTGCAGTGCCACGTGATTGGTTCAATTCCGGAAAAACAAAAAACCCGAGAACCCCCAGAGGCTTCGAGCTCCAAAAGCTGACGGCCAAAAAAAACGGGCGGTTGGTACCCGCCCGCTTGGTCGTGAGAGCGCTATTGTAGCGCGCAATACCCCTTTGGAAAAGACTTTGCCGCCCGCAAAAGGCAAAAACCAGCGCTTGCCCGCCCTTGGGCCTCAGCGCCGCGCGGCGCGCACGCTGCCCAGCAGCGCCTGCGCCTCGGGGCCGGCCAGGGCCCGGGCGCCTGCGGGCGTATCCCGCAGGCTGCTCAGGAGCCGCGCCAGCACGCCCGGCTGCGGCAACAACGGCCCCAGGAAGCGCGCGCCCTGCGCGTCGCCGATCAGCACGGTGGGGAACGTTTCCACGTCCACGTCGCCCACCAGGTCGGCTTCGTCTTCGATGTCCACCCACTCGAAGCGCACGCCGGGCCATTCGCGCGCCACCGACGCGAACGCCGCCCGGTAGTCACCGCAGGTCTTGCACCAGGCAGCGCACAGGCACACCACCCACCACACGTCGGGGGCGGATGCGGAGCCGGCTTCGGCGCCAGGGTGTACGGCAGGGTGTTGCTGCATGGCGTTGGGGCGGGCGCGCACATGGGGCTAGCGGGGCGCGCCGGACTCCATGGTAGCGGCTGGGCGGGGCACGCTCCCGGCGGCGGGGCTGATGCTTCAAAACAAATAGCTTCTCACCCAATAGACATGGGCGCTGGAGCCGCATTTCACAGAATTTTTCAAAGATCCCGCGCGGGGCAGCCGGCCACCCGGCACGGTTTTCCCTCTGGCCCTTGCGGTCTTCGGCTGGTAAGAAGGCGTTGGCGGCACACTTGCCGGCCGCACTTCTGCCATTTCCGGGAACACCATGCACAAGATATTCGCCTGCGTCGACGGCCGCGCCAGCACCACCGCCGTGGTGGACTGGTCCATCTGGGCAGCGCAGCGCCTGCCGGCTCCGGTGGAGCTGCTCCACGTCCTGGAGCGCTCGCCCGAATTGCCCAACGTCGGCGACTACGCCGGCACCATCGGCCTGGGCGCGCAGGAGGTGCTGTTGCAACAGTTGAGCGCGCTCGACGAACAACGCGACAAGCTTGCCCGCCAGGCCGGGCACGACATGCTCGAAGGCGCAGCCCAGCGCATGCAAAACGCCGGCCTCCCCGCGCCGGCCCAGCACATGCGCCACGGCGAACTGGTCGACACGCTGCTCGAACTCGAACCCGAGCTGCGCCTGTGCGTTGTCGGTGCCAACCGCCGCGCCAGCAGCGGGCGCAAGCTCCACCTGGACCACCGCGTCGAACGCGTCATCCGCGCGCTGCAGCGGCCGGTGCTGGTGGCGACGAACGAACGCTTCGCCGCACCCGAGCGCTTCGTCGTCGCCTACGACGCCAGCCCGACCGCGCGCAAGATGATCGACATGGTCGCCGCCAGCCCGCTGCTGCGCGGCCTGCCGGCGCTGATGGTGATGGTGGGCGCCGACACCGAGCCGGCCCGCGAGCAGCTCGCCGCCGCCGCCGAATTGCTACGCGTCGCCGGCTTTGCCGTGCAGACGGAGCTGTTGCAGGGGGAGCCCGAGCAGGTGCTTCCCGAGCGGCTCGCCAGCCAGGGCGCGGCGCTGCTGGTCATGGGCGCCTACGGGCATTCGCGCATCCGCCAGCTCATCGTGGGCAGCACCACGACCACGCTGCTGCGCCTGTCCGAGGTGCCGGTGCTGATTCTCCGTTGACTTTGCTTTTGATAGCTACCTGCGCTTACCCAGTAAGCGCTGGAGGCCAATTTGGCCCTGAATTCAGTCCACCGGCACCCCCGCCCGCTGCCCCGCCCGATTGACCAGCGCCACCAGCGACAGCATCACCGGAACTTCGACCAGTACGCCCACCACCGTGGCCAGTGCGGCGCCCGAGTTCAGGCCGAACAGCGAGATCGCTACCGCCACCGCCAGCTCGAAGAAGTTGGAGGTGCCGATCAGGCAGGCCGGTCCGGCCACGTTGTGCGGCAGCTTGAGCCAGCGCGCGCCCACCAGGGCAATGGCGAAGATGCCATAGCTTTGCACGATGAGCGGCACGGCAATCAGTGCAATGACCAGCGGCTTGTCCACGATGGTGCCCGCCTGGAAGCCGAACAACAGCACCACGGTGGCGATGAGCCCTACGATGGACCAGGGCTTGAGCCGCGCCACGAAGTCGGCCACGGCATGGCCTGGCCGGCGCTGCAGCGCATGCCGCGTGGCCATGCCCGCCGCCAGCGGCAACACGACGTAGAGCACGGTGGAGAGCACCAGCGTCTCCCACGGCACGGTGATATTGGTCACGCCCAGCAGGAAGGCGGCGATGGGCGCAAACGCCACGACCATGATGAGGTCGTTGATGGACACTTGCACCAGCGTGTAGTTGGCGTCGCCCTTCACGAGCTGGCTCCAGACGAACACCATCGCCGTGCACGGCGCCACGCCGAGCAGAATCATGCCGGCGATGTATTCCCTGGCCGACTGCGGGTCGACCCAGGGCGCAAACAGGACCTGAAAGAACAGCACGCCCAGTGCCGCCATGGTGAAGGGCTTGATGAGCCAGTTGACGACCAGCGTGAGCAGCAGGCCACGCGGCTTTTTGCCCACGTCCTTCACGGCGCTCCAGTCGATCTGGATCATCATCGGGTAGATCATCACCCAGATGAACAGCGCCACCACCAGGTTCACGTGCGCCACCTCCAGCGCCGCAATGGTCTGGAAGGCGCCGGGCGCCAGCAGCCCCAGGCCCACCCCGGCCAACATACCCAGGCCCACCCAGACGGTCAGGTAACGTTCAAACAGTCCCATGGCATGCCTCAGTGGGACGGCGTGGCATTGCCCGCCAGTTGCAGCAGGCGCTGCACGCCCACGGGTTCCTCGCTCAAGAGCGGCACCACGGCATGGCGCGCGGCGTGGCGCGTGGCCACGGCCTCGATCTCGCGCAGCTCGTTGTGGGCACGCTGGCGCAGCAGTGGCGAGGTGGCGCGTGCCGCCGCCACGCTGTTGTTCACCACCCAGGCCCAGGGCTCGATGCCCGCGCGGCGCAGGTCGGCCTGCAGGTTGGCGGCTTCGAGCACGGGCGTGGTTTCGGCCAGCGTGGCGATGAGCACCTTGGTCTGCTTGGGGTCCTGCAGCTGCATCATGGGCGTGGTGAAGTGCACGCCCGTGCTGCCCATCTGGCGCACGATGTCGCGGTGGTAGGCGCCGGTGGCGTCCAGCAGCAGCAGCGTGTGGCCGGTGGGCGCAGTGTCCATCACCACGAATTTTTTGCCCGCCTCGCGGATCACGCGCGAGAAGGCCTGGAACACCGCGATCTCCTCGGTGCAGGGCGAGCGCAGGTCTTCTTCCAGCAGTGCGCGGCCCGCCGCGTCGAGTCCGGCTCCCTTGCTGGCCAGCACCTGCTGGCGGTAGCGCTCGGTGACTTCGTGCGGGTCGATGCGGCTCACGGTCAGGTGCTCCAGCGTGCCATCGAGCGTTTCCATCAGGTGCGCCGCCGGGTCGGAGGTGGTCAGGTGCACTGCGTGGCCCCGGTGGGCCAGTTCCACGGCCACGGCCGCCGCCAGTGTGGTCTTGCCCACACCGCCCTTGCCCATGACCATCACCAGGCCATGGCCGTCCTGGGCGATTTCGTCCACCAGCTCGGAAAGGCTGGGCGCCTGCAGTGGCGGTGCTGCGCTCTCTTCCACCGCAGCGCTTTGCAAAGGGGTCGCCCCATCGAGCAGCTGGCGCAAGGCAGCGATGCCAACCAGGTCGAAGGGCTTGAGCGGCACCTCGTCCCGCGGCAGCGCGCCCAGGTCTGCGGGCATGGCGACCAGTGCCGCCTGCTCACGCCGGCACACGGCGGCGGCCAGCGGGTCGCTGTCGCCTTCGGCCAGCGGCAGCACGCCGTTGACCACCAGAAACTGCTGCTGCAACCCGATGGCGGCCAGCTCGGCGTGGGTGCGTGCGGCCTCGCGCAGCGTGGCGGGCTGGGCACGCGCCACCAGCACCAGGCGGGTATGGGCGGGGTCGGCCAGCGCATCGACGGCCGCCTTGTAGCGCTCGCGCTGCTTCTCCAGCCCCGCCAGGGGCCCCAGGCACGAGGCATCGCCCTTGCCCGCTTCCAGGAAGCCGCTCCAGGCACCGGGCAACTGCAGCAGCCGGATGGTGTGGCCCGTGGGCGCGGTGTCGAACAGGATGTGCTCGTACTGCGCGTGCAGCGCCGTGTCGGTCAGCAGCGCGGTGAATTCGTCGAACGCCGCGATCTCGGTGGTGCAGGCGCCCGAAAGCTGCTCCTCGATGCCTTTCACCACGTCATCCGGCAGCACGCCGCGCACCGGGCCGACGATGCGGTCGCGGTAGCCCTGGGCGGCGGCCTGCGGATCGATCTCCAGCGCCGCCAGGCCCGGCACATCGGGCACGGGCGTGATGTGGTTGCCGATGGCGATGCCGAACACCTGGCCCACGTTGGAGGCCGGGTCGGTGCTCACCAGCAACACGCGCCGCCCCTGCGCTGCCAGGTGCAGGGCCGTGGCGCAGGCGAGCGAGGTCTTGCCCACGCCCCCCTTGCCGGTGAAGAAAAGAAAACGTGGAGGCTGATCAAGAAAGTGCATGGCGACGACGGGATAAGGGAGGGATGGGCCTTCAGCAGCAGTTGCCGCCCGAGCAGCAACTACCGGCAGACCCGGCCTGGGCCGCTGCGGGCACGGTCAGCCCGGCCCAGCGCGCCAGGTCGGCGCGCGAGGGGTAGCGACCCGCCAGCACCACCTGGCCATCGACCAGCGTCAGCGGCAGCGCCTCCTGGCCCGCACGCTCCAGGAACGCCTTGACCGGTGCGTTCTCGGCAAAGGCCATGGGCTGCTGGGCCAGGTTGAAGCGCTCCAGCTGGGCACCGTTCTGGCGCGCCCAGTCGGCATCGGCGGAAAAGTTGACGAGGTTCTGGTCCACGTCGGTGCCACACACGCCGCTGCTGCAGCACATGGCCGGGTCGAAGATCTGGATGGTGGTCATGGGGAAACTCCTGGTGTTCAGTGGGACGACAGACTGCGCGCGCTGTCCTGCAACAGGGTTTGGTGCAGCTTTTCAGGGGGCAGGCCCATCAGCAGCTTCAGGCGATGGCGGATGGCGTGCAGGGTCTGGCGAAAGGCTTCGCGCTTCTGGGCCTCGGGTGCGTCACCCTCCGAAGGGTCGGGGTAGCCCCAATGCGCCGTGGCGGGGTGCCCGGGCCAGATGGGGCAGACCTCGCCCGCAGCGTTGTCGCACACGGTGATGATCAGATCCATGGCGGGCGCTCCAGGCTCTGAGAACACCTCCCATCCTTTGCTGCGCAGGCCCTCGGTGGCCACACCTGCACTTTGCAGCACCTCCAGCGCCAGCGGGTGCGGCTGCTGGTTCTCGCGCGGGCTGCTGCCCGCCGAATACGCCCGAAAACGGCCGGGCGTTGCGGACTGTGCATCCAGATGGTTCAACAAAGCCTCGGACAGGATGCTGCGGGCCGAATTATGGGTGCAGAGAAACAGGACGTTGAGCATGGTGGGAGTGGTCGGGCGGAGGGAGGAAGGGAAAGCGTGGGGTCCGGCAACGGGCTGGCGCCTGCACGGCCGGTACCGACCCGCCGTTGCCAGGAGATGGGAAGGTTGGTCACCAGGAGTGCCTGCCATGCGTAGTCAATCGCAGTTCGCGCACGCAACCGTCGCCGCCCCCGGCAGGCAGGCACCGGGGTTGCCGCCACAACATTCGTCGCTGAGGTAGCCAATCACCTCGGCCATGAGTGCCGTGTTGGCGCGGTAGCGCTGGAACCGCCCCTCCTGGGTGACGCTCAGCAGGCCGGACTGTGTCAGCGCCTTGAGGTGGAACGAGAGGTTGGTGGCGGGCAGCTCCAGCGCGGCGGCGATCTCTCCGGCCACCAGCCCTTCGGGCGCGTTTTTCACCAGCAGACGGAACACGTCGAGCCGCACGCTGGAGGCCAGCGACTCGAACACGGTGACAGCGGTGGTTTTGTCCATAATTTAATTATTCAACAATTATTGAATATTTGCAATGTGAGTCCGGTTTGGCGCTGTAACCGGCAAGAAGGATCGGGTCAATCCCCTACGTGGACGGCCGAAAAGCCCAGGTGGTGCATGAATTCCCGCAGGATCAGCAACGCGGCGGCAAACTCCGTGCTCTCTGGCAAGCCTTCTTGCCCCACCGGCCGGCCCTCAGCCACGGCGGCCAGCCGCTCGAAGGTCTGCTCCATGGCGCCCAGCGGCAACACCATGCCCGCACCCGGGGCCACGCCCGTCATCAGAGCGATATCGCGCACCGCCGGGTCGATGGACCACAGGGCGGAGCCAGGCGGCAACAGCGGCTGCACGCGCACGACTTCGTCCTCCACGCTGGCAATGGTGTTTTCCATTTCCAGCGGCGTGGGCGGGCTGCGGCGAAAGAACGCCCGCGCCGTTGCGCGCACGCCCATGTTCAGCACCAGCGTGGCGGCCTCGGTGTCGCCCTGCCCCGTGGCCACGGCCGTGTGCTCGCCGCCGATGTGCAGCACCGTGATGGCTTGCGCCGGCCCGGCCTGCGCGCGCACCGTGCGGTAGGCATGGCGGACGGCGGCCCGCGCATCGGAGGTCGGGCTTGCGGGCTGGGGTGCAGGGGAATGCATGGGGGGGCTTTCTCAGGAGCGCGGGATGGCGCCTTATTGCGGGCCGTGCACGGCGTCCGCCGCGGGCCGGACTTTCACGAACACCGCCATGGCCGCGAGCGACAGCGCGGTGGCCAGCGCGAACGCCAGGCTCGGGGACACCGTCCACAAGGCGCCGGCGACGAGCGACGCTGGCAGGTACAAAGTGCCCGTGACAAAGTTGTACGCCCCCATGGCCGTCGCGCGGCGTTCGTGCTCCAGGTCGGCGATGAAGGCCTTGCTCTGCGATTCCTCGATGGCGTAGAAGACGCCGTAGATGCAGAACACCGCGAGCATCTCCCAGCGCGTAACGGCAAACACCATCCACAGGTTGAGCCCGGCGTAGATGGCGTAGCCCAGCAGCACGATGCGGCGGCGCCCGATGCGATCGCCCAGGTGCCCGACCAGCGGCGCGGCGACAACGCAGGTGGTGTTGAACAGGGCATAGAGCAGCACCACGTCGGTCAGGCCGAAGCCCAGGTCGTTCGCGCGCAGCAGGAAGAAGCCCAGGCTGAAGTACGCCAACGCAAACACCCCCGCGGGCACCAGAAAGCGCTTGAAGCCTGGGCTGAGCTGCTGCCAGTTCTCACGCAGGCCCTCGCGCGGGTGCGGATCGACCGGCGGGTGATGAATGAGCATGAGCACCAGCACACCTATCAGGGCCGGAACGACGGCCACCAGGAACAGCAGGCTGTAGGTGCTGGCCGATTCGCCCAGCCAGGTCAGCAGGCCATAGGCCACGAGCGGGCCGAGCACGGCGCCGGATTTGTCGAGCGCCTTGTGCACTCCGAGCGCGTAGCCGCGCGAACGCTGCCCCGCCACCGCGACCAGCCAGGCATCGCGCGGCGGGCCGCGGAACCCCTTGCCCAGGCGCTCGATGACGCGAAACGCGCCCAAGGCGGCGACCGACGAGGACACCACCAGGATGAGCTTGGCCAGCGCCGAAAAGCCATAGCCGGCGGTGGCAAACCACTTGCGCTGGCCGCTGCGGTCCGACAACCAACCGGCGAGGTAATTGAGCGAGGCCGAGGAAAAGTCCGCGAGCCCCTCGATCAAACCGAGCAGCGCGCTGGACGCGCCGGCGATGCTCGTGAAGAACACCGCGAAGACGGAAAAGATCATCTCCGAACTCAGGTCGGTGAGAAAGCTCACCAGGCCCAGCTTGAGAACGTCGGGGTGCACGCGCGCGCGCTGCGCGCCGAACCTCTCGTCGCCAGGAGGCGGGGTGTCGCCCAGGGTGGTGCGCGTGCTCACGGGGCGCCGGGCACGAAATCGATGAAACCCTGGGCCACGTCGGTGCTCTGCAGCGTGACGCGCAACTTGTCGCCGACGTCGACAGCGTCGCCGGCGCCCAGGAGCTTGCCTTCGACCGGCGGTACCAGGGTTCGCACCCAGGTGCCGCGCGGGTTGCGGCCGGTGACGATGGCATCGAAATCGGTGCCAATCTTGTCCTGCAGGTACAGCGCGGCTTCGGATTTGCGCAGGCTGCGTTCGACTTTTCTGGCGGCGCTCTCCTGGCGGTTGCAGTGCTCGGCCAGGGCGCGCAGTTCGCCCGCGTCGTAGGGTGCAATCGCACCGACAAGGGCCGCCTTCAGGAGGCGGTGGCAGATCAGGTCCGGGTAGCGGCGGTTGGGCGCGGTGGAATGCGCGTAGTCGCGGATCGCAAGGCCGAAATGGCCATAGTCCTCGACCGCCACGGTGGTGGAATGGTCCACCGGCGTGCCGGGCTGCGCCTCCTCGATCACGTATTCGCCCGCACCCATGAGCTGCACGATGGTCAGCGAGAGGTCGGGAAAGCGCAGTGGGTCGGCCTGGCGGCGGCGCTCCAGGAAGGCTTCGAGCGCCCTGGCGTCGGGCTCGGCCGGCAGGCGCTCGCCGTATTTGCCGGCCACCGCGACAACACGGCTCCAGCGCTCGGGAGAGCGCACCACGCGGCGCATCGCCAGGCCACCGTGGCGCTCCAGATACTGCGCGCTGCAGATGTTGGTGGCGACCATGAACTCCTCGATCAGCTGGCGCGCGCGGTCGTGCTCGCGCTGGCGGATGGCGACCACCCGACCGCCCTGCACCTCGGCACGCGGCTCGAAGGTCTCGAACTGCAGCGCGCCATGCGAGGTGCGGCCTTGGCGCAGCGCCTGGGCAGCGGCGTCTTGCAGGCGCAGCTGGGCGTCCATGCCGGGGACGGCCGCCGCTGCGGTGGGCAGATCAGCGTTCCCATCGAGCCAGGCGGCGAGACTGTCGTAGGCGAGCTTGGCGTGGTTGTGCACCTGGGCACGCACGATGGTGAATGCGCCAACCTGGCCTTGTGCGTCCAGCGACATCTCGGTAACGAGGGCCATCCGGTCCTGCTGCGGGTCGAGCGACGTCAGGTCGGTGGAAAGGCGCTCGGGCAGCATGGGAAATACGCGCCCCGCCGTGTACACCGAGGTGGTGTTGATCCGGGCGTGCCGATCTATGGCGCAATCTTTCGGCACCAGCGCGTCGACGTCGGCAATCGCCACCAACACGCGCCAACCTCCTTGCACCTCCTGGCAGACGCTCAGCTGGTCCAGGTCTTGGGAGTCTGCGTCGTCGATCGAGCACCAGGGCAAGGCGCGCAGGTCCGCGATACCGGGGGCGGACGAAAGCGCCGGACCGGCAATGCCCGCCAGCTCGGCCAGCGCCTCGGGGGAGAACTCCGGCGTCAGGCCGTGCGCCCGCAGCGCCAGCACGGCGAGCTGCCCAAGGTCGGCGCGTTGGGGAATCGCCGGATCAACGGGCGGCTCGCTGGCCGCAGCCTGGCTCGGGGGGGTGTAACGCATGCCGCAATGGTAGGACCTGTCGCCATCCCCCGTCTGCGCTTCGCGCCAGCCCGTGGTGCCGGGCAGGCAGCGCCTGGGCGCCCCTTGGCATACTGCATAGCGAACCGGCACTGCCCTGATTCCGGGTCCAACCACCGCCGCACCACACCCGAAAACAATTGCGATGTCCACCGACCCGACGCCCGCCCCACCCACACCACCGCCCTGGCAGGGCCTGAGCGCCAGCGAAGCCGCGCAGCGCCTGGCCGAGGAAGGTGCGAACGTTCTCCCGGGCAGCGCTCCCAAGAGCACCGCAGCCATCGTGTGGGACGTGGTCACCGAGCCGATGTTCCTGATGCTCCTGGCTGCCGGGGGCATTTACCTGGCTCTGGGGGACCGCGGCGAAGCGCTGTTTCTGCTCGGCTCCGTGTGCGTGGTCATCGGCATCACCCTCGCCCAGGAGCGCAAGACGCAGCGCGCCCTCGAATCCCTGCGCGACCTGTCGGCACCGCGCGCTCTGGCCATCCGCGACGGCCAGGAGCAGCGCATCGCCGGGCGCGAAGTGGTGCGCGGCGACCTGCTGGTGCTGCACGAGGGCGACCGCATTGCCGCCGATGCGCTGCTCGTCGAGGGGCAGCTCGAAGTGGACGAATCGCTGCTCACGGGCGAGGCCGTGCCCGTGGCCAAGCTGCCCATGGCTCCGGGCGGTCCGGCCGCCCCCCCTCCGGCACCGGGCGGAGACGGCTCGCCAGGTCTGTTCGCCAGCACCGTGATCACGCGCGGCGTGGGCGTGGCCCAGGTGTGCGCCACCGCAGCCCACACCGCTGTGGGACGCATCGGCGCCGACCTGGCCGCCACAGTGGAGCCGCCCTCGGCGCTGCAGCAGGGCTCGCGCCGGCTGGTGCGCGGGCTGGGCATGGCCGCGGTGCTGCTGGCCTTCGCCCAGGTACTACTGGGCTGGTGGTGGAACGGTCGGCCGCTGCTCGACAGCCTGCTGTCGGGCATCGCCCTGGCCATGGCCATCCTGCCCGAGGAGATTCCCGTCATCCTCACCGTGTTTCTGGCGCTGGGGGCCTGGCGCATTTCGAAGCAAAAGGTGCTGACACGGCGCGTGAGCGCGGTCGAGGCGCTGGGCGCCATCACGGTGCTGGCGGTGGACAAGACTGGCACGCTCACCCTCAACCGCATGGCCGTGGCCGAACTGGCCACCGCCGAGCAGCATTTCCTTCCCGAAGGCGCCAGCCATCTGCCGGAAGACTTTCACCTGCTGGCCGAGTTCGCCATGCTGGCCACGCCGGGCGACCCGTTCGACCCCATGGAAAAGGCCATCCAGCAGTTCGGCCACCAGTGGCTGGCAGGCACCGAGCATGTGCACGACGGGCGCGAGCCCGAGTTCGAATATGCCCTCTCGGGCGAGATCCTGGCCATGACGCGCGTGTTTGCCAGCGGCGAACCCAACGTGCACCTGCTGGCCACCAAGGGCGCGCCCGAGGCCGTGGCCGACCTGTGCCACCTCGACGCGGTGCGCCTGAGCGCGATCCGCCGCCAGGTCGAAGCCATGGCCGAACGCGGCCTGCGCGTGCTGGGCGTGGCGCGGGGGCGCTGGCGGGGCGTTGCCCCGGCGCCCGGCCAAAGCCCCCTTTGGCCGCACAGCCAGCACGACTTCGACTTCGATTTCCTCGGCCTGGTGGCGCTGGCCGACCCGCCGCGCCCCGAAGTGCCTGCCGCGCTGGCCGAATGCCGGCGCGCGGGCGTGCGCGTGATCATGATGACCGGCGACCACCCGGCCACGGCCCGCGCCATCGCGCAGCAAGTGGGCCTGTCGGACCGCCCGGACGTCATCACCGGCGCGGAGCTGGAGGCGCTGGACGACACCGCCCTCGCCGAGCGGCTGCGCCACGTGGACCTGTGCGCGCGCCTCAAGCCCCAGCACAAGCTGCGCCTGGTGCAATTGCTGCGCGCCAGCGGCGAGGTGGTCGCCATGACGGGCGACGGCGTGAACGACGCCCCCGCGCTCAAGGCCGCCGACGTGGGCATCGCCATGGGCGAGCGCGGCACCGACGTGGCGCGCGAGGCCGCCGCGCTGGTCCTGCTCGACGACAGCTTTGCGCGCATCGTCGCCGCCATTCGCCAGGGGCGGCGCATCGACGACAACATCCGCAAGGCCACGCGCTTCGTGTTCGCGGTGCACATTCCCATCATCGGGCTGGCGCTGGTGCCCACGCTGCTGCACTGGCCGGCCTTGCTGCTGCCGGTGCACATCGTGCTGCTGGAGCTGCTGATCGACCCCGCCTGTGCCATCGTCTTCGAGGCCGAGCCCGAGGCCGAAGACCTGATGGAGCGCGCGCCCCGCCCGGTGGCCGACTCCCCGTTCGGGGCCGCCGGGCTGCTCCACTCGGTATTGCAGGGCGCGGGCATGGGAGCGGTGCTGCTGGCCGGGCAGGCCTGGATGCTCGACCAGGCATGGAGCCACGCACACGGGCGCGGCGTGGTTTTTGGAACGCTGGTGCTGGGCGTAATGCTGCTCATCTGGGCCAACCGCGACCTGGCGCGCCCCGCCTGGTATGCCGTCACCGACCGCAACCCCTGGCTGTGGCGCATGGCGGGCGGCATGGCCCTGCTGCTGGCCGCCGTGCTGGGCATTCCCGGGCTGCGCGCGCTCATGGGGCTGGAATGGCCAGGCGGCCAGGGCCTGGTCGTCGCTGCAGGGCTGTTGGGACTGTGCCTGGCGTGGCTGGAGCTGGTGCGCAGGGCGGGCCAGTTCCGGCGGCGCCGCCAGGGGCGCGCCCCGCTTTGAACGGCTTGCCTCACCCAGGCCGCGCCGCACGCGGTGCGCATTCCGATGCGGTGCTGGACGGCACGGGCGCATGGTCGCCGTCCGGCCGGTTGCTCGGGTCCACATGGGTCATGACGTTGAGCACGCGGTGGCGCTGCATGACGCGCCGGCGCGCCGCGACGGCGATGTCGTGCCCCGCCTCGACGCTGAGCGTGGCCAGCACTTCCAGGTGCGCGTCGACCACGATCATGTCGCCCATGCGGCGCGTGTGCACGTCGTGCACGCCCAGCACGCCGGGCGTGCGCGCCAGCGTGTCGCGGATTTCCTGTACTTCGCCCGCATCGACCGCGCGGTCCGTCAGGTCCTGCAAGGCGTCCCAGCCGAAGCTCCAGCCCATGCGCACAACCATGAACCCGACGATGAGCGCGGCGATCGGGTCGAGCAGCGGGTAGCCGAGCAGGTTGCCGACGATGCCCGCCGCCACCACCAGGGACGACGCCGCATCCGAGCGCGCGTGCCAGGCGTTGGCCACCAGCATGCTCGACTTGACGCGCCGCGCCACCGCCACGAGGTAGCGAAACAGCCATTCCTTGCCGACCAGCGCCAGCAGCGCCACCCCCAGCGCCGCACCGTGCACCTTCGGGATCGCCGCGGGATCCTGCAACTTCATGGCGCCCGCCCACAGCATGCTGGCGCCCACGCCCAGGAGCAGCAGGCCCAGTACCAGCGAGGCCGCCGTCTCGAAGCGGTGGTGGCCGTAGGGGTGCTCCACGTCGGGCGCTTTCTGGCTGTGGTGGTTGGCCACCAGAACTACGAAATCGGACACCAGGTCGGACAGGGTGTGGATGCCGTCCGCCACCAGCGCCTGCGACTTGGCCCAAATGCCGATGGCCACCTGCACGACGGCCAGAACGACGTTGACGAAGACGCTCACCCAGGTGCTGCGCGCGGCGGCGGCCGCGCGCTCCGACACACTGTGGCCGGAATCGGCGGAATCGGGGGCGATGGGCAGTTGTGTCATGCGGGAGTCCTGGCGGCGCGGCGCCAAGCCGCCGCCCGTACCCAAGCTTACCCCGCCCCACAGGCGGCACCGCCGCTATTATTTAAATAGCTTGTTTCTCAATATGGGCAAGCGTCAGGCCCAATTTTTAGCGATTTTTTCGCTTTCGCACCACGTCCACAGGCTTGCGCCCGGCCGACGCACGCTGCCAGCCCAGGACTACAGGGCGGCTCGGGCCACGCTCCTACAGTGGGCGCACTGCACATCCCGACCACGAAAGGCCCCTTCCATGCGCGCGCACCACCCCCTGCCCGCCACCCGTCCACACCGCTGCTGGCCCATTGCCCTGGCCGGCGCTGCGGCCGTGGCCACGGTGCTGGCGCTCTCGGCCTGCGCCGCACGCGTGCCCGCCGGGGTGCAGGCGGTGGACGGTTTCGATTTCGAGCGCTACGCCGGCCGCTGGCTGGAGCTGGCACGCATCGACCACCGCTTCGAGCACGGCCTGGTGCAAACCAGCGCCGAGTACAGCCGCAACGCGGACGGCAGCGTGCGCGTGGTGAACCGCGGCTTTGACCCGAAGAAGAAGGTGTGGCGCGAAGCGGTGGGCAAGGCGCGCTTTCTGGGCGACCCCGGCACCGCCGCCCTCAAGGTGTCGTTCTTCGGCCCGTTCTGGGGCGGCTACCACGTGGTCGCGCTCGACCCCAACTACCAGTGGGCGATGGTGGTCGGCTCCGACCTCGACTACTTTTGGATTCTCTCGCGCGCGCCGGCATTGCCGCCGGGCGTGCGCAACCGCCTGCTGGCAAAAGCCCGCGCAATGGGCGTGAACGTGGACAAAGTGCTCTGGGTGGACCAGGGCACGGACGGACTCTAGAGCCCGTTTATCGGCGTTATTGGGCGGCTGCCACCAAAGCCTGGGTGTATCCCTCGCGTGGCGCATTGAGCACCTGGGTGGCACTGCCTGATTCCACGATGACCCCATCTTTCATCACCAGCACCTCGTGCGCCATCGCGCGGACCACGTCCACGTCGTGCGTGATCAGCACGTAGGCCAGGCCGCGCTCGCGCTGCAGGCGCTGCAGCAGGGCCAGCACCTGCTGCTGGATGGTGACGTCGAGCGCGCTGGTGGGCTCGTCGAGCACCAGCAGCTGCGGCTGGACAATCAGCGCGCGGGCGACGGCCAGGCGCTGGCGCTGGCCGCCGGAAAATTCGTGCGGGTAGCGTGCCAGCAGGCCGGGGAACTGCGTTTCGTCCAGCCCGACCTCGGCCAGCGCCGCCTGCACGCGCTGGCGCAGCTCGGCGGGCGGCAGGCCCGGCTCGTGCACGCGCAGGCCCTCGCCGACGATCTCTTCGACCGTCAGGCGCGGCGAAAGCGAGGAGAACGGGTCCTGGAACACCACCTGGATCTGCCGGCGCAGGGCCTGGTTGGCCTGGCTGTTGCGCGCCGCCGGCGCCTGCCAGCGGCGGCCCGCCACCTCGACGTTGCCCTGGTACGGCAGCAGGCCCAGCAAGGCTTGCGCCAGGGTGGATTTGCCCGAGCCCGATTCGCCCACCACACCGAGCGTGCGCCCCGGCTGCAGGCGCAGGTCGGCGCCTTGCAGGGCAACGAACTCGCCCTTCCTGAACCAGCCGCGCACGCCCGGCAAGGGCGTCGGGTAGACCACCCGCAAAGCCTGCGCCTGCAGCACCGGCGGCGCGTTGGGGTTGGCCGCGTCCTCCTGCACGTCGCGCCGGGGTTTGCTGGCCATCAGGCGGCGGGTGTAGGCGTGCGCAGGCTGGCCAAACACGTCCGCGACGGGGCCCTGCTCGACGAGGGCGCCCTGCTCCATCACCGCGACACGGTCGGCAAAGCGGCGCACCAGGTTCAGGTCGTGCGTGATGAGCAGCACCGCCATGCCGGTCTGGCGCTGCAGGTCGGCCAGCAGGCCGAGGATCTGGCCGCGCAGCGTCACATCGAGCGCCGTGGTCGGCTCGTCGGCCAGCAGCAGCGCCGGGCGGCTAGCCAGCGCCATGGCGATCATGGCGCGCTGGCGCTGCCCGCCCGAGAGCTGGTGCGGAAACGCGGCGGCGCGGCGCGCGGGCTCCGGGATGCCCGTGCTTGCAATCAATTCGATAGCTGCTTGCCAAGACTGCGCTTGCGTCAGAGCCTGTTTTAGCTCCAAAACCTCGCTGATTTGCCGGCCCACGGTCATGAGCGGGTTGAGCGCCGTCATCGGCTCCTGGAAAACCATGGCGATGTCGCCGCCGCGCACGCCGCGCAGTTCGCGTTCGGTCAGCCGCAGCAGGTCGCGCCCCTGGAAGAGTGCGCTGCCCTGCACCGCCGCATCGCCCGCCAGGCCCAGCAGGCTGAGCGCGGTGATCGTCTTGCCCGACCCGGACTCGCCCACCAGGGCCAGCTTTTCGCCGGCCGCGATGTCGAAGTTGACGCCGCGCACGACTTCTTTCGCGCCAAAGCGAACATGCAGGTCCCGCACCTGCACAAGCGGAAGTTGGGAAGCTGCGTTCATTGGTCTGCCTTGCGGGGATCGAGCGCGTCGCGCAGCGCGTCGCCCATGAAGGTGAGCAGCAGCAAGGTGGTGACCAATACCGCAAAGGTCGAGAGCGAAATCCACCAGGCATCGATGCTGTTCTTGCCCTGGCTGAGCAACTCGCCGAGCGACGGCGTTCCGGGCGGCACGCCCAGGCCGAGGAAATCGAGCGAGGTCAGCGCCAGGATGGCCGCGCTCATGCGAAACGGCAGGAAGGTGACCACGGGCGTCAGGCTGTTGGGCAGGATGTGGCGCCAGATGATCTGCCAGTTGCCCACGCCCAGGGCGCGCGCGGCCTTCACGTAGTCGAGCTGGCGGTTGCGCAGGAATTCGGCGCGCACATAGTCGGACAGGCCCATCCAGCCGAACAGGCTGAGCAGGATGAGCAGCAGTGCAATGCTGGGCGCGAACACCGCGCTGAAGATGATGAGCAGGTAGAGCTCGGGCATGGAGCCCCAGATCTCGATGAAGCGCTGGAACGCCAGATCCGTCTTGCCGCCAAAGAAGCCCTGGATGGCGCCGGTGACCACGCCGAGCAGCACCCCGGTGACGGTGAGCGCCAGCGCGAACAGCACGCTGACGCGAAAGCCGTACAGCAGCTGCGCCGCCAGGTCGCGGCCCCGGTCGTCCGTGCCCAGCCAGTTGTCCCGCGTGGGCGCCGAGGGGTTGGGCATCTTGGCAAAGTAGTTCAGCGTGTTCGGCCCGTAGGGGTTCAGCGTGAACAGCGCCCAGTTGCTGCCCTCGGCGAGCTTCTCGCGGATGAACGGGTCCAGGTAATCGGTCGGGGTGAGGAAATCGCCGCCGAATGTGGTCTCGGGGTAGTCCTTCACCATGGGGAAGTACAACTGCCCCTCGTAGCGCACCACCAGGGGGCGGTCGTTGCTGACCAGCTCGGCGCACAGGCTGACCGCCACCAGGACGACAAAAACCACCAGGCTCCAGTAGCCCAGCCGGTTGCGCTTGAAGCGCAGCCAGGCGCGGCGGGACGGCGAGAGCGAGGGCGACGGCGAAGAAGAAGCGGTGCGCATGCCGTGGCGGGGATCAATCGAACTTCACGCGCGGGTCCACCCACACGTAGCAGAGGTCGGAAATCAGCTTGGTGAACAGGCCGATCAGCGTGAACAGGTACAGCGTGCCCAGCACCACCGGGTAGTCGCGCCGGATCACGCTTTCGTAGCTCAAGAGGCCCAGGCCGTCGAGCGAGAACAGCGTCTCGATCAGCAGCGAGCCGGTGAAGAACGCGCCGATGAAGGCCGCCGGAAAACCGGTGATGATGGGGATGAGCGCGTTGCGGAACACATGCTTCCACAGCACCTGGCGCTCGGAGAGCCCCTTGGCGCGCGCCGTCAGCACGTACTGCTTGCGGATTTCTTCAAGGAAGGCGTTCTTGGTCAGCATGGCGGTGACGGCAAAGCTGCCCAGCACCATGGCCGTGATGGGCAGGGTGATGTGCCACAGGTAGTCCACGATGCGCGCGCCCCAACTCAGTTCCTCCCAGTTGCCCGAGGTTAGCCCGCGCAGCGGAAACCACTGCAACTGCCCGCCAAAGACGACCAGCAGCGCCACGCCCAGCACGAAGCCCGGAATGGCGTAGCCCACCAGGATGAGCAGGGTCGTCACCAGGTCGAAGCGCGAGCCGGCGCGCACCGCCTTGGCCACGCCCAGCGGCACGGCCACGAGGTAGCTGATGAAGAAGGTCCACAGGCCGAGGCTGATGGACACGGGGAGCTTTTCCTTCACCAGCGTCCACACGTCCTTGTTCTGGAAGAAGCTGCGCCCGAGGTCGAAGCGCGCGAACTGGCCGAGCATCTGCAGGAAGCGCTCGTGCGCCGGCTTGTCGAAGCCGTACAAGGCCTGGATCTGCTCCAGGCGCTGCGGGTCCACACCCTGGGCGCCGCGGTAGCCCATGCCGCCGCCCTCGGCGCCGCGCCCGGCCCCGGCCCGCGCCTCGGCCAGGTACTGCTCCACCGGCCCGCCGGGCACGAACTGCACCACAGCAAAGGTCAGCAGCAACACGCCCAGCAGGGTGGGCAGCATGAGCAGGATGCGTTTGAGGATGTAGGCCAGCATCTCAACCCTTGTTCTCGATAGCAGTGGTGGTGGCCGCAGCGCCGGGCCGCCCCAAGCAAGGCCAGCCCCCTCGGGGGGCAGCGACCCGTGCAACGGTGAAGTGTGGGGGCCACATTACCGGGCCCACCAGGTGTCGATGACCCAGCTCTCCCCCGGCGAATACGGCGGCAGCGCCTCCGGCCGCGCCAGGCGCCAGGCGTTGTAGGCCATGCGGTGCGTGCCGGCCGTCCACTGCGGGATGAGGTAGTGGCTGCTGACGATGATGCGCTCGAGGGCATGGCAGGCGGGCAGGAGCTGCGCCTGGGTCTTGGCGCTGGTCATGGCGCGGACCATGGCGTCCACCGCCGGGTTCTTGACGCCGGCGAAGTTGCCCGAATCCTCGGTGTCGGCCGCCTGGCTGCCGAACAGGTCGGCGAATTCCTGGCCGGGGTTGTTCGTGCCCTGGTAGGCAATGGAGGTGATGTCGAAATCGAACTTCTGCAGGCGCTGCTGGTAGAGCGCGAAATCGACCGAGCGGAAGGTGAGCGTGATGCCCAGCTTTTCCAGGTTGCGCATCCAGGGCGTGACGGTGCGCACGCCTCCCTCGTTGCTGTCCATGTATTCGAGCACCAGCGCCTCGCCGGCGGCGTTGCGCAGGGCGCCGTCCTTCACCGCCCAGCCGGCCTCGTTCAGCAGGGCCTTGGCGCGGCGCAGGTTGCCGCGCAGGCTGTGCACGCCGTCGGTGCGCGGGGGCGCCTGCATGGGGCCGAAGGCGGCGGCGGGAATGCTGTTGCGCCAGGGCTCCATGAGCGCGAGCTCTTCGGGCGAGGGGCTGCCGTGCGTCTCGCAGGCGGTGTTGCCGAACAGGCCGTGCACGCGCTGGTAGGCGCCGTAGAACAGCTGGCGGTTCATCCATTCGTAGTCGATGGCCAGGCCCAGCGCCTCGCGCACGCGCACGTCCTGCAGGAAGGGCTTGCGCGTGTTGAGCACGTAGCTCTGGAAGCCCGCCGGCAGCTTGTGCGCGAACTCGCCCTTGACGAGCTCGCCGCTGTCGAACTTTTTGCCGTTCACGCGCCGCGCCCAGTCGCCGGCGCTGAAAAAGCGCATCAGATCGAATTCGCCGGCTTTCAGCGCTTCGAGGCGGGCGGTGGCGTCCTTGTAGATCTTGACTTCGATGCGGTCGAAGTTGTTTTGCCCGCGGCGCACGGCCAGGTCCTTGGCCCAGTAGTCCGGGTCGCGCACGTAGGTGATGTCCTTGCCGAAGCGCACCGGGCCGATATTGTAGGGCCCGCTGCCGATGGGGATGTCGGTCACGACCTGGTCGAAGGGCTTGGGCTTGCCGCCCTCCATGCCCCAGGCACGGCTGAATACCGGCAGGCCGCCGACCGTCAACGGCAGCTCGCGGTTGGGCTTCTTGAAGCGGTAGCGCACGGTGCGCGGGTCCACCACCTCCACGCCGGCCACGTCGATCAGCAGGGTCTTGTAGGCGGGCGAGGTGAACGGCCCGACCAGGGTTTCGTAGCTGTACGCCACGTCCTTCGCCAGCACCGGGTCGCCGTTGTGAAAGCGCGCCTCGGGCCGCAGGCGGAAGGTGGCCGAAAGGCCGTCGGGCGCCACCTCCACATCCTCGGCCAGCAGGCCGTAGCCGGTGGCGGTTTCGTCCAGCGAGCCGGTGAGCAGGCTGTCGAACATCAGCTCGGCCAGGTAGGCGGGCGCGCTGCCTTTTATGGTGAAGGGGTTGTACTTGTCGAAGGTGGAGGTGCGCTGGTTGCTCACCAGGCGCAGCTCGCCGCCCTTGGGCGCCTGCGGGTTCACGTAGGCGAAATGAGCGAACCCCGGCGGGTACAGCGGCTCGCCCCACAGGGCGTAGGCATGCCCCGCCCACGCGGGCAGCGCCAGCCAGCAGGTGGAAAAGAGCAACCAGAATCGCATGCGAGAATTCTGCACCACGCTGGCACGGCGCCCGCCCTTTCGGCCTTTGCCGACGCTTGCCCCGCCAGCGCCTACACCCACCCCTTTCGCTACAGGAGTTCCCCCATGGGCTTTCTCACCGGCAAAAAGCTGCTGATCACCGGCGTGCTGTCCAACCGCTCCATCGCCTACGGCATCGCCCGTGCCTGCCACCAGCAGGGGGCCGAGCTGGCGTTCAGCTACGTCGGCGAGCGCTTCAAGGACCGCATCACCGAATTCGCCGCCGAGTTCGATTCCACCCTGGTGTTCGACTGCGACGTGGCGAGCGACGAGCAGATCGAACGCATGTTTGCCGACCTGGCCAAAACCTGGCCCACGTTTGACGGCTTCGTGCACAGCATCGGCTTTGCGCCGCGCGAGGCGATTGCCGGCGACTTTCTGGAAGGCCTGTCGCGCGAAAGCTTCCGCGTGGCGCACGACATCAGTGCCTACAGCTTCCCCGCCATGGCCAAGGCCGCCCTGCCCTACCTGAACGAGAAGTCGGCCCTGCTCACTTTGAGCTACCTGGGCGCGCTGCGCACCATCCCCAACTACAACACCATGGGCTTGGCCAAGGCCAGCCTGGAAGCGAGCGTGCGCTACCTGGCCGAGGCGCTCGGCCCCAAGGGCATGCGCGTCAACGGCATCAGCGCCGGTCCGATCAAGACGCTGGCGGCCAGCGGCATCAAGGACTTCGGCAAGCTGCTCGCCGGCGTGGCCGGCGCCTCGCCGCTGCGCCGCAACGTGACCATCGAGGATGTGGGCAACGTGGCCGCGTTCCTGATGAGCGACCTGGCCAGCGGCGTGACGGCCGAGATCACCTACGTGGACGGCGGCTTCAGCCAGACGGCCGGCGTGAGCCGCGACACGGTCTAAGGCCAAAAATTTCAAGTAAAAAAGGCCTCCAGCGCTTACTGCATAAGCGTTTACAGCTATTTATTAGGTAGCTATGCGACGCCGCGACGTGCTGGGCCTGTGGCTGCTTGCGCAGGGCGCATGGGCGCGCGCCGAGGCACCGCCCGCCCTGCTGCTGGCGCGCGTCTACCAAAGTGGCCTGCCGCTTGCGGACTACTGGGTGAGCGAGAAATACGACGGCGTGCGCGGCCACTGGGACGGCCAGCGCCTGCGCACGCGCGGCGGCGAGGCGATCACTCCGCCCGCCTGGTTCACCGCCGGCTGGCCGGCCACGGCACTGGACGGCGAACTCTGGGCCGGTCGCCGCCGGTTTGCAGAGGCGCAATCGACCGTGCGCCACCAGCACGCCGGCGACGCCGCGTGGCGGAACATGCGCTACATGGTGTTCGACCTGCCCACGCACCCCGGCCGCTTCGACGAGCGCCTGCCCGCCCTGCAGGCGGCCGTGGCGGCCATCGCCCAGCCCTGGGTGCAGGCCGTGCCGCAGCGGCGCGTGGCCAGCCACAAGGCCCTGCACGCGCTGCTGGCGCGCACCGTGCGCGCTGGCGGCGAGGGCCTGATGCTGCACCGCGGCGCCTCGCACTACCAGGCCGGCCGCAGCGACGACCTCATCAAACTGAAAACGCACGAGGACACCGAAGCGCGCGTCGTGGCGCACCTGCCCGGCAAGGGCAAACACGCCGGCCGCCTGGGCGCGCTGCTGGTGGAAATGCCCTCGGGCCAGCGCTTTCGCCTGGGCGCGGGCCTGACCGACGCCGACCGCGATCACCCGCCGCCTGTGGGCAGCTGGGTGACCTACCGCTTTCGCGGCACGCACGATGGCGGCCTGCCGCGCTTCGCCAGCTTTGTGCGCGTGCGCGAGGACATGCCGGCGCGCTAAGCACCGCCCGTGATTCGCTATTTAATAGATAGCTACTGGTGATTAGCCAATAAGCGCTAGAGGCTGGTTTGAACAAATAATTTCGTTCAGACGATGCGCCCGTACGGCCCGTCGTCGCCCACCTGCACGATGTTGTCGGCGGTGGCGAGCGGCTTGGGGTTCTTGCGGGCCGTGGTGGTTTCGGCCACGCAATCGGCGTAGTAGCGCACCTGGCCGTTCTCGTCTTCCACCTCCACCAGGCCGTGGATGTCGGTCTCGAAGCCGGGGCACAGCTTGGCGAACTCGCGCGCGAACTTGAGGTAGTCCACGATCTTCTTGTTGAACACCTCGCCGGGGATCAGCAGCGGGATGCCCGGCGGGTACGGCGTGACCAGGCCGACGGTGATGCGGCCTTCGAGCTTGTCGATCTCGACACGCTCGGTGGTGCGGTGGGCAATGTGGGCGTAGGCCTCGCTCGGCTTCATGGCCGGGGTGAGGTCCGAGAGGTACATCTCGGTCGTGAGCCGAGCGATGTCGTATTGGGCGTACATCTGGTGCACGTGCTGGCACAGGTCCTGCAGGCCCATGCGCTCGTAGCGCTTGTGCTGCTGGCAGAACTCCGGAAGGATGCGCCACATGGGCTGGTTCTTCTCGTAGTCGTCCTTGAACTGCTGCAGCGCTGTGAGCAGCGTGTTCCAGCGGCCCTTGGTGATGCCGATGGTGAACATGATGAAGAAGCTGTAGAGGCCGGTCTTCTCCACCACCACGCCGTGCTCGGCGAGGTACTTGGTGACGATGCTCGCCGGGATGCCGGTCTTGTCGAACTTGCCGTCGAGGTTGAGGCCCGGCGTGACGATGGTCGACTTGATCGGGTCCAGCATGTTGAAGCCGTCGGCCAGCTGGCCGAAGCCGTGCCAACGTGACCCGTTGTGGCCGCCGTTCTTCTTGCTCTTGCCGTCGCTGCGGATGATCCAGTCCTCCGCGCGGCCGATGCCTTCGTCCACCAGTTTTTCGGGGCCCCAGACCTTGAACCACCAGTCGTCCTTGCCGAACTCTTCTTCCACCTGGCGCATGGCGCGGCGGAAATCCAGCGCTTCGAGCAGGCTTTCTTCCACCAGCGCGGTGCCGCCGGGCGGCTCCATCATCGCGGCCGCCACATCGCAGCTGGCGATGATGCTGTACTGAGGGCTGGTGCTGGTGTGCATCAGGTAGGCCTCGTTGAAGAGGTGCCTGTCGAGCTTGGTGGTCTGCGAATCCTGCACCAGCACGTGGCTGGCCTGGCTGATGCCGGCGAGCAGCTTGTGGATGGACTGCGTGGCGTAGGTCACCGAATACTTGGGCCGCGCGCGCTTCTTGCCCATGGCGTGGTAGCTGCCATAGAACGGGTGGAAGGCCGCGTGTGGCAGCCAGGCTTCGTCAAAGTGCAGGTTGTCCACGTAGCCATCGAGCATGCCCTTGATGGTCTCGGTGTTGTAGAGCACGCCGTCGTAGGTGCTCTGCGTGAGGGTCAGCACGCGCGGTTTGACCTTCTTCGCGTCCACACCCTTGAGCAGCGGGTTGGCCTTGATCTTGGCCTCGATGGCCTTGGGCTCGAACTCGCTTTGCGGAATCGGCCCGATGATGCCGAAGTGGTTGCGCGTGGGCTTGAGGAACACCGGGATGGCCCCGGTCATGATGATGCTGTGCAGGATGGACTTGTGGCAGTTGCGGTCCACCACCACCACGTCGCCCGGCGCCACGGTGTGGTGCCAGACCATCTTGTTCGACGTGCTGGTGCCGTTGGTCACGAAGAAGCAGTGGTCGGCGTTGAAGATGCGCGCGGCGTTGCGCTCGCTCTCGCCGATGGCGCCGTTGTGGTCCAGCAGCTGACCCAGCTCTTCCACCGCGTTGCAAACGTCGGCGCGCAGCATGTTCTCGCCGTAGAACTGGTGGTACATCTGGCCCACGGGGCTCTTCAAGAATGCCACGCCGCCCGAGTGGCCGGGGCAGTGCCAGGAGTACGAACCGTCTTCGGCGTAGTCGAGCAGCGCCTTGAAGAACGGCGGCTGCACGCCTTCGAGGTAGCTCTTGGCCTCGCGGATGATGTGCTTGGCGACGAACTCGGGCGTGTCCTCGAACATGTGGATGAAGCCGTGCAGTTCGCGCAGGATGTCGTTGGGCAGGTGGCGGCTGGTCTTGGTCTCGCCGTGCACGTAGATGGGCACGTCCACATTCTTGCGCCGCACTTCGCCAATGAAGTTGCGCAGGCTTTGCACCACCGGGTCGAGGTGCGAGCCGAGGGTGAACTCCTCGTCGTCGATCGACAGGATGAACGCGCTGGCACGGCTTTGCTGCTGCGCGAACTGCGACAGGTCGCCATAGCTCGTCACGCCCAGCACCTCGAAGCCCTCGGCCTCTATGGCCTGGGCCAGCGCGCGGATGCCCAGCCCGGAGGTGTTTTCCGAGCGGTAGTCCTCGTCGATGATGATGATGGGAAAGCGAAACTTCATCCAGGGCCTCCGTGCGGCCGCCCGCCGGGGGGCCAAAAAAGCGAAACAGCCGCGCAGTGTAAGGAATAACCCGCCCCCCGCGCGGACCGGGCCCGCCTATGACCCAGAATGCTGGCTTCACGACACAGCAAAACAATGGAGGAAGCGGGATGGAGGAATCCACAATCTGGTGGTTGCTGGCAGGGGCCACGGTGGCGGTCGAGCTGCTGACCGGAACGTTCTACCTGCTCATGCTGGCCGTGGGCCTGGCCGCTGCCGCCCTGGCGGCGCACTTTGGCGCCTCCACCGTGGTCCAGATCGTCACCGCCTCCCTGGTGGGCGGCGGCGCCGTGGTGGCCTGGCACTGGATCAAGCGGCGCCGCCCCGGCGACCCCTCGGCGCGCGCCGACCGCAGCGTGAACCTGGACGTGGGCGAACTCGTCATGATCGAGGCCTGGGAGCCCAACGGCACCGCCACCATCAAGTACCGCGGCGCCACCTGGACGGCCATGCACCGGCCGGGCGTATCGCCCAGCATCGGCATGCACCGCGTCGCCGAGCTCGTCGGCAACCGCCTGCTGGTAGACCCGGCATAAACAACATCACGCAAGGGAGCCCCAATGGAAATCGCCATCGTCGTTTTCGTCATCGCCATCATCTTCATCGCACGCTCGATCAAGGTGGTTCCACAGCAGAACGCCTGGGTGAAGGAGCGGCTGGGCAAATACGCCGGCACGCTGACGCCGGGGCTGAACTTCCTGGTGCCCTTCGTCGACCGCGTCGCCTACAAGCACAGCCTGAAGGAAATCCCGCTCGACGTGCCCAGCCAGGTCTGCATCACGCGCGACAACACGCAGCTGCAGGTGGACGGCATCCTGTACTTCCAGGTGACCGACCCCATGCGCGCGAGCTACGGCTCGAGCAACTACATCGTTGCCGTCACGCAGCTGGCGCAGACGTCGCTGCGCAGCGTCATCGGCAAGCTCGAACTCGACAAGACCTTTGAAGAACGCGACATCATCAACGCCCAGGTGGTACAGGCCATCGACGAGGCGGCGCTCAACTGGGGCGTGAAGGTGCTGCGCTACGAGATCAAGGACCTCACGCCCCCGAAGGAAATCCTGCACGCCATGCAGGCGCAGATCACTGCCGAACGCGAAAAGCGCGCGCTCATTGCGGCGTCCGAAGGCCGCCGCCAGGAGCAGATCAACATCGCCACCGGCGAGCGCGAGGCCTTCATTGCCCGCTCCGAGGGCGAAAAGCAAGCCGTCATCAACAACGCCCAGGGCGAGGCCGCCTCCATCCTCGCCGTGGCCGAGGCCACCGCCCAGGCCATCGAGCGCGTGGCCAACGCCATCCGCCAGCCCGGCGGCGAACAGGCGGTGCAGCTCAAGGTCGCCGAAAAGGCCGTGGAGGCCTACGGCAAAGTCGCGGCGGACGCTACCACCACCCTCATCGTGCCGAGCAACATGACCGAGGTCTCGGCGCTCATCGGGTCGGCCATGAAGATGGTGCAGACGGCGCAGCGCAGCCCCTCCTGAGCTGCAAACCCCGTGCCACACAAGCGTGGCCACGAAGCCCCGGCGGCCCCCATACGCATGGCATAATCGCGGGCTTCGGAGAGGTGGATGAGCGGTTTAAGTCGCACGCCTGGAAAGCGTGTGTGGGCTAATCCCCACCGCGGGTTCGAATCCCGCCCTCTCCGCCACAACATGACCCTAGGTGATGAACTCACCTAGGGTTTTTTGTTTTCAATTTGTGCGGGGCTGCGCTTGTTCAGCCCAAGTTCAGGCTGCGCCCCACCCCATCCTGCCAGCGCCAGGCGTCGGCGCACATGCGGTCCACGCCGTGCTGGGCCTTCCAGCCGAGCAGGCGCTCGGCCTGGCTGGGGTCGGCCCAGCATTGGGCGACGTCGCCGGGCCGGCGGGCCACCACCTGGTAGGGCACCCGCCGGCCGCTGGCGCGCTCGAAGCTGCGCACCATTTCCAGCACCGATACGGGCTTTCCGGTCCCCAGATTGACCGTGAGCAAACCGCTGTGCGCCTGCAGGTAGCGCAGCGCCTCCACGTGGCCCTGCGCCAGGTCGCAGACGTGGATGTAGTCGCGCAGACCGGTGCCGTCGGGCGTGGGGTAGTCGTTGCCGTACACGCTGAGGCGGTCGCGCTGGCCGGCGGCGACCTGGGCCACATAGGGCAACAGGTTGTTCGGCACGCCCTGCGGGTCCTCGCCGATCAGGCCGCTCTCGTGCGCGCCGACGGGGTTGAAGTAGCGCAAGCGCGCAATGCGCCATTGGCCGGGCTCGGACAGGTCCACGTCGGCCAGGATCTGCTCGACCATGAGCTTGCTCCAGCCGTACGGGTTGGTCGCCTGGAGCGGGAAATCTTCCCGTATCGGCACGCTCGCCGGGTCCCCATACACCGTGGCGGAGGAAGAGAACACCAGCGTGCGCACCTGGGCCGCGCGCATGGCGTGCAGCAGCGTCACGCTGCCGGCCACGTTGGTGTCGTAGTAGCGCAGCGGCTCGCGCACCGATTCGCCCACGGCCTTGAGGCCGGCGAAATGCACCACCGCCGTGATGGGGTGGCGCGCGAATATGTCGTCCAGGAGGGCGCGGTCGCGCACATCGCCGGTGATGCAGGGCGGGACTTCCCCGGTGATGCGCCCAAGGCGCTCGAGCACGCTGGTGCGGCTGTTGCTGAAGTTGTCGAGCACCAGGTACGGCAGGCCCGCGGCCGCCAGCGCCGCGCAGGTGTGCGAACCGATATAGCCGGCGCCGCCGGTTACCAAAATCACGTTGCTAATCCTTGGAAAGATGCCGTCGGGCGGCGCGCGCGTTGCCTGCGCCTTCAAGGAAAGCATGCAAGGCAACCCCGTTCCGGCGGGCCTGCGGACATGAAAAACGGGCCCCTCGGGCCCGCTTCGCTCAGGTACAAGCCGTGCCGGCGCGCTATTGTCGCAGCGTCACGCCGGTCTTGGCCTGCAGCGCATCGAAGCTGACGCCGGGGGCGAGTTCGACCACCTTGAGGCCTTCCGGGGTCACGTCCATCACGGCCAAGTCGGTGATGATGCGGTCGACCACGCCGACTCCCGTCAGCGGCAGCGTGCACTGAGGCAGGATCTTCAGGTCCTCGGTGCCGTCCTTCTTGCGCGCCACGTGCTCCATGAGCACGATCACGCGCTTCACGCCCGCGACCAGGTCCATGGCGCCGCCCATGCCCTTGACCATCTTGCCGGGGATCATCCAGTTGGCCAGGTCGCCCCGCTCGCTCACCTGCATGGCGCCGAGGATGGACAGGTTGATCTTGCCGCCGCGGATCATGGCGAAGCTTTCGTGGCTGCCGAAGATGGACGATCCGGGCAGCGTGGTCACGGTCTGCTTGCCGGCGTTGATGAGGTCTGGATCGACCTCGTCCTCGGTGGGGAAGGGACCGATGCCCAGCATGCCGTTTTCCGACTGCAGCCACACTTCCTTGTCGCCGGTGTAGTTGGCCACCAGCGTGGGAATGCCGATGCCGAGGTTCACGTAGAAGCCGTCTTCGAGTTCCTGCGCGGCACGCGCCGCCATTTGCTCCTGGGTCCAAGGCATGTTCAGGCTCCTTTCTTCTCGCTGAGGGTGCGCTTTTCAATGCGCTTTTCCGGGTGCGGGTTGTGCACGATGCGGTGCACGTAGATGCCGGGCAGGTGCACTTCGTCGGGCACCAGTTCGCCGGTCTCGACGATTTCCTCGACCTCGACCACGCACACCTTCCCGGCCATGGCAGCGGCCGGGTTGAAGTTGCGCGCCGTCAGGCGGAACTGCAGGTTGCCGGATTTGTCCGCACGGTGCGCCTTGACGAGCGAGACGTCGGGAACGAGGGCGCGCTCCATCACATAGGTTTCGCCGTCGAACTCGCGCAGCTCCTTGCCCTCGGCGACGATGGTGCCCACGCCGGTCTTGGTGAAGAAGGCCGGGATGCCGGCGCCGCCGGCCCGCAGCTTCTCGGCCAGCGTGCCCTGAGGGGTGAATTCCAGCTCCAGTTCACCGGCGAGGAACTGGCGTTCAAATTCCTTGTTCTCGCCGACGTAGGAGCTGATCATTTTCTTGATCTGGCGCGTCTCCAGGAGCTTGCCCAGACCGAATCCATCGACCCCGGCGTTGTTCGAGACGACGGTGAGGTTCTTCACCCCGCTGCCCTTTAGCGCTTCGATCAGCGCCTCTGGAATACCGCACAGCCCGAAGCCGCCGACGGCCAGCAGCTGGCCATCCTGCACGAGGCCGGCCAGGGCCTCGTCTGCGGAAGCAAATACCTTGTTCACGCGTCTCTCCTTTTCGCTGGGATGCCTTACGATACTACGTATTGATTTAGGTAGTTTTCCGTAGATACTTTCACCATGCCGATCGACTACCGCCTCGCGTTTGAAATGGCCCCCGTGGGCATGGTCGTGTCCCGCAACCGCGACATGATCGACTGCAACGACCACCTCTGCGCCATGTTCGGCGCTTCGCGGGAAGTGCTGGTGGGGCAGTCCTTCCGCATTCTCTATCCAAGCGCCGAAGAGTACGAACGCCTGGGCGCGCACATGGAGCCCATCCTGAACGCCAAGGGATACTACTCGGACAACCGCATCATGAAGCGCGCCAACGGCGAGATGTTCTGGTGCCACGTCTCGGGCCGCGCGCTGGACCGCGCCCAGCCACACGCCGCCGGCATCTGGACGCTGGAGGACCTGAGCGAGCGGCGCGCCGTCAAATCCAGCCTGACAGGGCGCGAGCGCGAGGTCGCCGCCCGCCTGCTGGAGGGGCTGACCTCGAAGGAAATCGGCAAGATCCTGGCCATCAGCCACCGCACGGTGGAAATCTACCGCGCACGGCTGATGCGCAAGTACGGCGCGTCCACCGCCGCCGACCTGGTGCACAAGCTGGTGGCGGGCTAGGGTTGGCCGGCGGGCAAACGTATCATGGGGGAATCCCCATTCTCCATGCCGCCAAGGCCCGCCATGACCGCCCGCTACCCTGCCCCGAACCTCGACAGCCTGCCCCCGGACCTGCAGGAAAGGATCCTGCAGATCCAGGAAAAAGCCGGTTTCATTCCCAACGTCTTCCTGGGCTTCGCGCGCCGCCCGGCCGAATGGCGCGCCTTCTTCGCCTACCACGACGCGCTGATGGAGCCCGAGAGCGTGGGTCGCAGCAGCTCGCTGACCAAGGGCGAGCGCGAGATGATCGTCACCACCACCAGCGCCGCCAACCAATGCCTGTACTGCGTGGTGGCGCACGGCGCGATCCTGCGCATCTACGAGAAGAAGCCCTTCGTGGCCGACCAGGTGGCGGTGAACCACCGCAAGGCCGACATCACCCCGCGCCAGCGCGCCATGCTCGACTTCGCCATGAAGGTCTGCCAGCGCAGCCACGAGGTCGAAGACGCCGATTTCGACGCGCTGCACGCACACGGGTTCGACGACGAAGACATCTGGGACATTGCCGCCATCACGGCGTTCTTCGGCCTGTCCAACCGCATGGCGAGCTTTGCCGGCATGCAGCCCAATCCGGAGTTCTATCTCATGGGCCGGGTGCCGCGCGAAAAGAAGGCCTGAATACTATTTAATTAGTAGCTTCAAACGCTTACTGGGTAAGCGCTGGAGCCTGTTTTCATGATGATTTTTTGCAGCTGGCGAAGGCATCGAGTGCCGGCTGGTAGGTAGGCGAGCGAACGTCGAGCGCGCCCAGCACCGTGTGGTACATGTTGTCGTGCGTCAGCGGGGTTTCCGCGCCCGCGCGCAGGCATTCCACCGGCAGGCCCTGGCGGCGCGCCAGCGCGTTGTCCAGCCAGGCGAGCATGGGCACGTGCTTCTGGACGTCGGGCGCCAGGCTGTAAGGCACGCCGTGCAGGAACAGGCCGTATTCGCCGAGCGATTCGCCGTGGTCGCTCAGGTACAGCATCCCCGTGTCGTAGCGCGCCGACTGGCCCTGCAGCCAATCGATGGTGCGGCCCAGGAAGGCGTCGGTGGCGGCGATCGAGTTGTCGTAGGCGTTGACCAGTTCGCCATGGGCGCAGTCGGCCAGCACCTCGGTGCGGCATTCGGGCAGGAAGCGCTTGGTGGCCGCGGCCGAACGCTTGTAGTACGCCGGCCCGTGGCTGCCCATCTGGTGCAGCACCAGCAGCACGCCGCGCTCGCGCTGGGCCGCCGGCAAGGCCGCCAGGCGCTCGTCCAGGCCCTCCAGCATGGCCTCGTCGCTGCACTCGCCGCCATCGCACAAACGCTTGCGCGCCTCGGGCGCGAGGCCGTCCGCGGCCCCGGCGTGCGGCACGCGGTCGCACACGCCCTTGCAGCCCGATTGGTTGTCCAGCCAGAGCACGGCCAGGCCCGCGGCCTGCGCCACGTCGAGCAGGTTCTCGTAGTCGTCCTGGCGCGACTCGAAGGCGCTTTTGCCGAGCGGCGAGAACATGCACGGCAGCGAAGCCAGCGTGCTCGTGCCGCAGGAGCGCACCTGGCGCCAGCTCAGCACCTGGCGGCGCGCGAGCTCGGGCGTAGTGTCGCGGGCATAGCCGTTGGTGCCGAAATGGTCGGCGCGCGCCGTCTCACCCACCACCAGCACGAAAAGCAGCGGCCGGGCGCCCGGCGCGTACGTCGCGCCAAGCGCCGCACCCTGCGACATCGGTACCAGCACGCGCGTGCGTGCGAACACCGGGCGCACCACCGCCAGGGTGGTCGAGTACAGGCTGGCCAGCGGGTTCATGAGGTAGCGCAGCTGCGGGTGGTTGCGCATCAGCGGCGCCAGGTCGCGCGAGGTGAGCGCCACCGTGGCCGCCGCCACGGCCAGGGCCACGAACAGCATGGCGGCGTTGCGTCCCGCCTGGCGCAGCGGCCGCATCGGCAGGATGCGCACACGCAGCAGCCACCAGGTGGGCAGCAGCAGCACCGCAAGCACCGCCAGCACCAGGCGCGGGCCCAGCAGGTCGGACACTTCACGCGCATCCGTGCCCAACACGTTGGCGGCCATGCCGGGGTCCATGGCGATGCGGTAGGTCAGCATGTAGTACTGCGCCAGCCCGGCCACCAGCACCACCAGCCACCACACGGGCTTCATGCCGCGCGTCCAGGCCGTGAACGCCAGGATGGCGACCATGCCGCAGACGATCAGCACCGCCAGCGCGGCGACGGAGCGCAGGTACAGGCTGGGTGCTCCGCCAATGCGCGCCACCTGCAGCCAGAGCGGCCAGTTGGCGGCCGCTACCAGGTACAGGGAAAGCCGCAGCACCACCTGCTGGGCCGAAAGGGGCGCGGCCATCCAGGCGTCGGCCCGGCGCAGGGCGGCACGGGCGCGGGCGAGCATGCCCAGGTCGGGAAGGGTGTCGGGGGTGGCGGTGGCAGCGGGCATAAGGGTCGATGGTGCAAGGTAGCGCTGAAGCGCGGCTGAACGCCGCGCTCAGAAGGTGTTCAGGTTTGTAGGCCGAGGGTGCGCATGCCGCGCCAGCGCATGGCGGCTTCTTCCACGGCCAGCCCGACGCTCCAGCAGATCCAGGCCGACCAGAGGGTGTGGCTCATGTAGTGCGCGCCGCGCAGTTGCTGCCCCAGCCCGAGCACGGCGCCGCCGACCAGCGCCGCCGCCAGCCAGCCCGGTGCCAGGCGCGGCGCACTGCGGCGCAGCACGAACCAGCCGGCGGCAAACCCCAGGGCCGCCGACGCGTGTCCGGCCGGGAAGCAGTGCCCAGGTCCCCGGTCGGAAACGCCCCAGAGCCAATGCGATACGTAGTTGGCCGTCCCGCCGAACTCGACGAGGTCCCAGGGGCAGCTCGTGGTGGTCAAGCGCTTGACGGCGGTGACGGTGAGCGCCGCCAACACGATGGACAGCACCAGCTGCACCCGGTCGGCCGTGCCCAGGCGGCGCAAAAAGCCCCAGGGCCGCCACGCGCCGACGCCCAGGGCCAGCACCAGCGCCGTGCTCGCGTGGCGCGGCAGTTCGTGCAGCAGCAGCACGAAGGTCGGGTGGCTGCGCCAGGCGAAGCCCTGCGCGCTGCCGAAGACGCGCGCCAGCGGCAGGTCCAGGCCGCTCATATCCCACAGCAGCAGCGGGGCAAGCAACAGCAACGTCAGGCCGTACAGGCGGTGACGGGAGGTGGGCGGCATGGTGGCGGGTGCGGCGCGGCGGCCGGAGGACAGAAGCACAATCCGCGCAAGCGTACCCAGCGCGCCTGAACGTGCCATGAACGGGCGCCACTACACTCTGGCGCGCAAGACGTCTCAACGAGGGCCTGTTACCAAACCATGCGTGTACTGCTGGTCGAAGACGATCCGGCCTTGTCCGAGGCGGTGTGCGGCTACCTGCGCGCCAAGAGCTTCGTGGTCGATACCGCGCCCAGCCTGGCCCTGGCGAGCGCGGCGCTGCGCGGTGCGAACTACAGCGCCGTGCTGCTCGACCTGCACCTGAGCGATGGCGACGGCCTGTCCCTGCTGCCGCAGGTGCGCGCGTTGCCGGAGCGCCCCATCGTCATCGTGCTGACCGCGCGCGACCAGGTCAGCGACCGCATCCGCGGCCTCGATGCCGGCGCCGACGACTACCTCACCAAACCCTACGACCCGGGCGAGCTGCTGGCGCGCCTGCGCGCTGTCGAGCGGCGCCGCAGCGCGGCCGACGCGCCGGTGCTGGTGCTCGGCAACGTACAGATCGACCTGGCGCGCGAGCAGGTTCGCCGCACCGGCGTACCGATCGCACTGACGCAAAAGGAGTGGGCGCTGCTGCGCGTCATGGCCGCCCGGCCGGGCCGCATCCACACGCGCGAGAACCTCCAGGACGCGCTCTACGGCTTCGACGACGAGGCGGACAGCAACACGCTGGAAGTGTTCATCAGCCGCTTGCGGCGCAAGCTCGGACGCACGCACATTGAAACCGTGCGCGGCCTGGGTTACCGGCTGGTCACGCCATGAAACCTGCCACCGCAACCACGGCGCGCGGCAGCACCCTGGCCGGGCGGCTCACGCGCACCCTGGTGCTGTGGGTCGGCGGCGTGTGGCTGCTGTGCGTGCTGGGGGTGGTCTGGTACACCGACCGCGAAATCAACTACAACTTCGACAGCGAACTCGTCGAGGTATCGCACCGCATGTTCGACATCGCGCTCGGCCACCTGGATGCGGCCGGTCCGGCCAGCACGTCGGGCGCCGTGCTCACGGTGCCGGCGCCGGGCTCGTTCGCCGACGCCGAGGTGCTGTTCCAGCTCGTCGGGCCCGACGCGCGCGTACTCGCGCGTTCGGCGGAGGCATTGGCGGAGCAGTTCGACGTACCGCTCGCGCCCGGCTTCGAAAATACACACGCCTGGCGCGTGTACACCTTGCGCCACCCGGTGCGCGACATCTACCTGCAGGTCGCCGACCCGCTGGACGAGCGCCGCGCCGCTGCCAACCGAACGCTGTTCGGGCTGATCGTGCCGCTGGTCGCCGTGCTGCCGCTGCTGGGCATGCTGCTGCGCAGCATCGCCCGGCGCGAGTTGCGCGTGCTCGACGACCTGTCGCACGAGATCAGCCAGCGCGACGGCACGCTGCTGCACCCCATCTCCCTGCCCGACCTCCCGCGCGAACTGCGCAGCGTGGAAGACCACGTGAACCGCCTGCTGGAGCGCCTGGCGCAGGCACTCGATGTGGAGCGCGCGCTCGCCGCCAACGCCGCACACGAGCTGCGCACGCCACTCACGGCCGCCTGGCTGCGCCTGCAGACCGCCCTGGAGCATGGCCTGCGGCGCACCGACGTGGAGGCCGCGCTCACCGCGCTGGGCACGCTGCGCCAGCGCACCGAAAAACTGCTGCAGCTCTCGCGCGCGGAATCGAGCGCGCCGCTGGTGCGCCAGCGCGTGGACCTGGGCCAGCTCGCCACCACCGTGGCCGAGGAGTTCTGGCAGGACGAGCGCGCCGTGGACCGGCTCGACCTCGTGGCGGCCTATGAGGGCGCCGCGCCCCAGGCCCTGGGCGACTTCGACGCGCTGGCCATCGCCCTGCGCAACCTGGTGGAAAACGCCCTGCACTACAGTGGCCAGGGCGCGGTGGAGCTGATCGTCGGGCCCGGGTGCGAGCTCGCCGTGCGCGACGACGGCCCGGGAGTCGCCAGCGAGCGCCTGCAGGCGCTGCAGCAGCGCCATGTGCGCGACGGCACCGAGCGCGTCGGCTACGGGCTGGGGCTGTCCATCGTCGCCACCATCGCCGACAAGCAGCACGCCCGGTTCACCCTCGCCTCGCCGCCCCCCGGCCAAGCCCGCGGCCTGGAGGCGCGTCTGGTGCTGGAGCCGGCAAACGCGAAGCCGGATTAGGACACCAGCCGGCGCATCCAGTCGGGCAGGTCCACCGCCTTCTGGCGCGGGAAATCCACCCAGATGGTGGTCGCGCCGCCGGCGGCGCAGACCACGCCCGGCTGGGCCACGCGCTCCATGGTGCCCCAGGTCTCGAAGGTGGTGCGGCCAGGGTCGCTGACGTGGAGCTTGAGCAGCACCTCATCGGGGTATTGGAGCTGCTGGTAGAAGTTGCAGAAGGCGTTCACGATGACCGGCCCCTGGCCCGCCGGGTCGGGGTTGCAGCCGGCGGCCACCATCCAGTCGATGCGCGCCGACTCCAAGTAGCGGAAGTACACCGTGTTGTTGACGTGGCCCATGGCGTCCATGTCGCCCCAGCGCACGGCAAAGCGCGTCTCGTGCACCAGCTTCTTGGCTTCGGGGATTTCAATCTTCATCGCGGCAGCTCACACGCCGAAACCGTCGTCGGCGGCGATCACCGCGCCGTTGACGAAATGGCTCTGGTCGCTGGCCAGCATGACGATGAGCGCATCGAGGTCCTGCGCCTGGCCCACACGCTTCCTCGGCAGCATGGCAATGAGCTTCTGGCCGTGCTCGGTGCCCCAGTGGTCGTGGTTGAGTTCGGTGTCGATGTAGCCGGGGCACAGCGCGTTGACATTGATGCCAAAACGCCCCCACTCCAGCGCCATGGCCTTGGTCATCTGCACCACGGCGGCCTTGCTCATGCAGTAGGCGCCGATCTGCGGCAGCACCTTGAGCCCCGCCATCGAGGCGATGTTGATGATGCGCCCGCCGGTGAAGCTCCCCGGCGCAGCGCCGCGCGAACGCGCCAGCATGCGCTTGCCGACTTCCTGCGCGACGAAAAATGCGCCCTTCACATTGGTGTCGAAGATGAAGTCGTAGTCCTCGGGCGTCACGTCCTGCAGCCGCTGCGTCGTGGAAACGCCCGAGTTGTTGACCAGGATGTCGATGGAGCCCATCTCCGTCTCGGCGTGCGCCACGGCCGAGCGGATCGAGTCGGCATCGGTCACGTCGAGTTCCACGACATGCGCGTCACCGCCCTCGCCCTCGATGCGCGCGCGCAGCTCCTTGAGCTTCTCCACGCGCCGGCTGGCCAGCACCACGCCGGCGCCGGCCTTGGCCAAGGTGCGCGCGAACTGCGCGCCCAGGCCGCTGGAGGCCCCGGTCACAAAGGCCACCCGGCCGGAAAGGTCGATGCTGTAGGCCATTCATCCACTCCTCAAAGATCAAAAATAGAACGAGCGTTCTTTTATCATCGCCCCTGCATACAATCGGTCGCATGCCGGACACCGGCGCGCAAAGCGCCGGCCGGACAATCCCCTTCATTATCAAACGCAGACCCCACGCCATGACGAACGACGAAATCCTCAGCGCCCACGGCCCCCGCGAATCCATGGAATACGACGTGGTGGTCGTCGGCGGTGGCCCCGCCGGGCTCGCCACGGCCATCCGCCTCAAGCAGCTGGCCGCGCAGCAGGAGAAGGAAATTTCCGTGGTCGTGCTGGAAAAGGGCTCCGAGCCGGGCGCGCACATCCTCTCGGGCGCCATCGTGGACCCCAAGGCGCTCTCCGAGCTGTTCCCCGACTGGAAGGAACGCGGCGCGCCGCTGAACCAGCCCGTCACCGGCGACGCCATGGTGTTCCTGAGCGAAACCGGGTCGCTGCGCACGCCCAATTTCCTGCTGCCCAAGTGCTTCCAGAACCACGGCAACTACATCGCCAGCCTGGGCAACCTGGCGCGCTGGCTGGCCGAGCAGGCCGAGGCCCTGGGCGTGGAGATCTTCCCCGGCTTCGCCGCCGCCGAAGTGCTCTACAACGACAACGGCAGCGTCAAGGGCGTCGCCACCGGCAACATGGGCGTGGGCAAGGACCACGAACCCACGGGCGACTTCCAGCTGGGCATGGAGCTGCACGCCAAGTACACCGTGTTCGCCGAGGGCGCGCGCGGCAGCCTGGGGCGCCAGCTGATCGCACGCTTCAAGCTCGACGAAGGGCGCGACCCGCAGACCTACGGCCTGGGCGTGAAGGAAGTCTGGGAAATCGACCCGGCGCGCCACCAGCCCGGCTTCGTGCTGCACACCGCCGGCTGGCCCATGGACGCCGATACCTACGGCGGCGCCTTCCTGTACCACGCCGAGAACAACACCGTCTCGCTCGGCTTCATCACCGGGCTCGACTACAGCAACCCGTACCTGAGCCCGTTCGAGGAATTCCAGCGCTGGAAGACGCACCCGAACATCCGCTGGTACCTCGAAGGCGACGAGTCCCAGGGCATCAAGCCGGCCAAGCGCATCGGCTACGGCGCGCGCGCCATCACGGCGGGCGGGCTGCTCAGCCTGCCCAAGACGGTGTTCCCGGGCGGCGCACTGGTCGGCTGCGAGGCAGGCTACCTGAACGTGAGCCGCATCAAGGGCAGCCACGCCGCCATCAAGACCGGCATGCTCGCCGCCGAGGCAGCGTTCGAGGCGATCCAGAGCGGCCGCCAGCACGACGAGCTGGCCGCCTACCCCAAGGCCTTCGAAGAAAGCTGGCTCTACACCGAGCTGAACAAGGCGCGCAACTTCAAGGCCTGGTTCAAGAAGGGCCTGACCACCGCCACGCTGATGAACGGCATCGAGCAGTTCGTGCTCAAGGGCAACATCCCCTGGACGCTGCACCGCGACAAGCCCGACCACGCCTACTTGAAGCCCGCCGCCGAGTGCAAGCCCATCGTCTACCCCAAGCCCGACGGCAAGCTCACCTTCGACCGGCTCTCCAGCGTGTTCATCAGCAACACCAACCACGCCGAGAACCAGCCGCCGCACCTCACGCTCAAGGACGCCAGCGTGCCCGTGGCCATCAACCTGGCCAAGTACGCCGGTCCCGAGCAGCGCTACTGCCCTGCCGGGGTGTACGAATTCGTGCCCGACGAAGCCAAGGGGGGCGGCGCCCAGCGCCTGCAGATCAACGCGCAGAACTGCGTGCACTGCAAGACCTGCGACATCAAGGACCCGACGCAGAACATCGTCTGGGTGCCGCCAGAAGGCGGGGGCGGGCCGAACTACTCGGGCATGTAAGCTAATTTGATAGCTACGAACCCTTTATGGGCCTGCGCTGCAGGCCTTTTTTATGCAATATTGAGTGGCAAGTCGGCTTTTTTCAACGTGCGCAGCACGAAGCTCGAACGGCTGTGGCGTATGCCCTTGATCTTGTAGAGCTTCTCGCGCAGCAGGCGCTCGTAGTCGCGCGTGTCCTTCACCACCACGCGCAGCAGGTAGTCGTAGTCGCCCGAGACCAGGTGCGCCTCGATCACTTCGGGGATGCTGGCCAGCGTCTCGCCGAATTTCTCCAGCGTGTTGTCCGAATGGCTGTCGAGCGTGACCTGCACCAGCACGGTGTCGGCGAGGTCGAGCGCCTGGGGGTTCAGGCGCACGGTGTAGCCCTCGATGACGCCGGCTTCCTCCATCTTCTTGATGCGGCCCCAGCAGGGCGACGGACTCAGGCCGACGGCCTGGCCGATCTCCTGCAGGCTGGCGCGGGCGTTGCCTTGCAGCACAGCGAGAATTTTTCTGTCCAGACGGTCCATGGCTTTGATTTTCTTGCGAAATTGAAAATTTCAGCAAATTATTCTGCATTGACGCGCATTCTGATCAAATTCGGAAAATCCGTCTGAGCCTGCGCCGCCATACTTGCCTGCATCAGGGCGCTCTTACCGGAACGCACGAACTGCCTGGGCCCCACCCGGTTACCGCCGGGTCGGGGCAAGGGTCAGGACCAGGGTCGCGCAGGCGACCCGCGCGCCGCGGCGCACAGAACAAACCCGGATGCCCGCACCGGACGCCCACCCCCATAATGGTCCGGCACGCGGCGGCTTCTGCGCGAGCCGCTCCACTTCCCCCGCCTCTATCTCAGGAACCAACATGCAATTGCACCAGCTCGTCCTCGGTTTGGGTCTCGCCTTCGGCCTGGTAGCCGGCGCCAGTGCGCAGACCACCATGCGCATCAGCATCTCCACGGCACAGAACTCGCACCAGGGCGTGGCCATCGACGTGTTTGCCAAGGAAGTGGAGAAGCGCACCGGGGGCCGCTACAAGGTGCAGACCTTCTACAACGGTGCCCTGGGCGGCGAGCGCGAATCCATCGAGGCGGTGCAACTGGGCACGCAGGAGCTGGCCTTCAGCTCCACCGGCCCGGTGCCCAACTTCGTGCCCGAGGCCAAGATCCTCGACGTGCCCTTCCTGTTCCGCGACAAGGCGCACGCCCGCGCCGTGCTCGACGGCCCGATCGGCCAGGAAATGCTGACCAAGTTCGACGCCAAGGGCTTCAAGGCGCTGGCCTGGGCGGAAAACGGCTTCCGCCACATGACCAACAGCAAGCGCGACGTGAACACGCCCGAGGACCTGAAGGGCCTGAAGATGCGCACCATGGAGAACCCGGTGCACATCGCCGCCTACAAGGGCTTTGGCATCATCACCACGCCCATGGCCTTCCCGGAAGTGTTCACCGCCCTGCAGCAGGGCACCGTGGACGGCCAGGAGAACCCGCTGCCGGTCATCATCTCGGCCAAGTTCGACCAGGTGCAGAAGCACCTCACGCTCACCGGCCACGTGTATTCTCCCTGCATCTTCCTGATGAACAAGGCGGCGTTCGACAAGCTCTCGGCGCAGGACAAGCAGGCCTTCCTCGACGCTGCCAAGGAAGGCGCCAAGGCCAACCGCGCGCGCGTGGACGAGGACGACGCCAAGGGCGTGGCCGACCTGCGCGCCAAGGGCATGACGGTGATCGACAACGTCGACAAGGCCAAGTTCGTCGCCGCCCTGGCGCCGGTGAATGCGGAGTTCGAGAAGCAGTTCGGCAAGGCGAACCTCGACAAGATCCGCAACTACAAGTAAGCCCAAACCAGATAGCTATTGTTTAAATAGCTATCAACGCCCGCCAGACAAGCGCTGGCGGCCGTTTTAACCATATTTTTGCGTGCGCTGCACGCAATACCGCCCTTGAAGCAACTCTTCCTCACCCTGGAGCGCTGGAGCACCACGCTGGCGCTCTGGGGCGCCTGCGCCATGCTGGCCGTGGCGGCATCGCTCGGCATGTTCCAGATCGTCATGCGCTTCGTGCTGGAGCAGCCGGCCGAGTGGACGGAGGTGCTGATACGCTTCTCGCTGATCTGGATGGTGTTCCTGGCGATCCCCTGCGCCTTCCGCCAGGGCGCCATGATCAGCGTCGACGTGCTCTACCGCTGGAGCCCGCCGCGCGTGCGCCGCGTGCTCGAATGGGTGGTGGCGCTGGCCGCGTTGACGCTGATGGGCCTGGTCATCTGGTGGGGCACCGACTACGCGCTGCGCGGGCGCGTGCAGACCATGGCGGGGCTGGAATCGATCTCCATGTTCTGGGCCTACCTGGCGCTGCCGGTGGGCTGCGCCTTCAGCGTGCCGGGCATCATCGGCAACCTGATCGACCCGCGCCGCATGGAACTGGAAACAGCGCAATGAGTGCCGTACCGAGCGTGGGGGCCACCACACCATGAGCGCCGCCATGATTGCCACGATGGTGCTGTGCTTCGCACTCACCATCTCGGTCGCGGTGTCCATCGGCCTGGCGTCCATCCTGGGCATCCAGGTGTCGGGCGCGCACATGCTCATTTCCGTCAAGGAAATGTTCGGCGCCATCAACAAGTTCCCGCTGGCGGCCATTCCCTTCTTCATCCTGGCCGGCAACCTGATGGAGGCGGGCGGCATCTCGCGCCGCCTGGTGGAATTCGCCAAGAGCCTCGTCGGCGGCGTGCAGGGCGGCCTGCCCATGACCTGCGTGCTGACCTGCATGATCTTCGCCGCCGTCTCGGGCTCGTCGGTGGCCACCACCTTCGCCATCGGCGCCATCCTCATCCCGGCGCTTATCAAGCACGGCTACCCCACGAGCTACGCCGCCGCGCTGCAGGCCACCAGCGCCGAGCTGGGCGTGGTCATTCCGCCGTCCATCCCCATGATCCTGTACGGCGTCTCCGCCGAGGTGTCGATCGGCGAGTTGTTCATCGCCGGCTTCGGCCCCGGCATCCTGATCAGCGGCGCGCTGATGCTGTTCGTGTGGGGCTTCTGCAAGTACAAGGGCTGGGGCAAGAACGACGGCGACGGCCGCATGCCGCTTGGCAAAGCCACCTGGCAGGCAGGATGGGCCTTGATGATGCCCGTCATCGTGCTGGGCGGCATCTACGGCGGCGTGTTCACGCCGACCGAGGCCTCGGCCGTGGCGGTGTTCTATTCGCTCATCGTCGGCGGCATCATCTACCGCGAAATCGGCCTGCAAAGCCTGGCCGCCGTGCTGCGGCGCTCGGCCATTTCCTCGGCGGTGATCATGTTCATCATCGCCAACGCCGGGCTGTTCGCCTTCCTCATCACGCGCGCCGGCGTGCCGGACGCCATCGGCCACTGGCTGGAGGCGGTGCTCAAGACGCCGGCGATGTTCCTGCTCGGGGTGAACGCGGCACTGTTCTTCATCGGCATGTTCATCGAGACCAGCGCCGCCATCATCGTGCTCGCGCCCATCCTGGCGCCGGTGGCCTTGCATTTCGGCGTCGATCCGGTGCACTTCGGCCTGGTGATGGTGGTGAACCTGGCCATGGGCATGATCACCCCGCCCTTCGGCGTCAACCTGTTCGCCGCGTGCACCGTGGCGCGCATCTCGCTCGACCGCATCGTGGGCCATTTGCTGCCCTTCGTGCTGGTCATCGTGGCCTGCCTGATGGTCATCACCTACGTGCCGCAGCTGTCGCTCGCGCTGCGCGACCTGGTGTATGCCCGGTAGCAGGCGCCGGCGCCTGCCGTAGAATTCGCACCGTCAGGAGAGAGCGCCCACGCGGCGCCGCCGAAGGCGCAGGTTCACCGAACGCTCAGGCAAAAGGACTGGCAGCCGCCCGCAGCGATGCGGGCGTTTCCTTGCTGGAGAGAGGTGGCCCGCCGAGCGCGGCCACCCACCGAAGGAGCAAGCCGCGCGGCCAGCCAGGGCGCCGTGGTGAATCTCTCAGGTAAAGCGGACAGCAGGGCAAATTCCGTGGCGATGGCGCCGCGGCCAATATTTGCCCCGGAGATCCGCCCATGACCGCTGCCGCGACCGACCTCAAGACCACGCCGCTGAACGCCCTGCACCTCGAACTGGGTGCGCGCATGGTGCCGTTTGCCGGCTATTCCATGCCCGTGCAGTACCCCGCCGGGCTGATCGCCGAGCACCGCCACACGCGCACGGCGGCCGGGCTGTTCGACGTCTCGCACATGGGGCAGCTGCGCCTCGTCGGCCCCGACGCCGCCGCCGCCTTCGAGACCCTGATCCCGGTGGACGTGCTCGGCCTGGGCGTGGGCAAGCAGCGCTACGGCCTGCTGCTGAACGAGGACGGCGGCATCCTCGACGACCTGATGTTCTTCAAGGAGAGCGAGGACAGCCTGTTCGTCATCGTCAACGGCGCCTGCAAGGTGGCCGACCTGGCGCACATCGAGGCACGCATCGGCCAGCGCTGCCAGGTGCTGCCCCTGCCCGATCGTGGCCTCCTGGCCTTGCAGGGCCCGCAGGCCGCCGCCGTGCTGGCGCGGCTCGCGCCGGGCACCGAGCAGCTCGTCTTCATGACGGGCGGCAATTTCCGCATCGCCGGGGCGGAATGCTTCGTCACGCGCAGCGGCTACACGGGCGAGGACGGTTTCGAGATTTCCGTGCCGGCGGGCGAGGCCGAAGCGCTGGCCCGCCAGCTTCTGGCCCAGCCCGAGGTCGCGCCCATCGGCCTGGGCGCGCGCAACTCGCTGCGCCTGGAAGCGGGCCTGTGCCTCTACGGCAACGACCTGGACACCACCACCACGCCAAGCGAAGCGGGGCTGAACTGGGCCATCCAGAAGGTGCGGCGCACCGGCGGCGCGCGCGCCGGCGGCTTCCCGGGGGCGGGCGTGGTGCTGGCGCAGATCGACGACCCCTCGCTGCTCGCCCGCAAGCGCGTCGGCCTGGTGGCCACGGAGCGCGTGCCGGTGCGGGAACCCGCGCCGCTCGAGAACATGGACGGCCAGGCCGTCGGCCAGGTCACCAGCGGCCTGCTCAGCCCCACGGTGAACCAGCCCATCGCCATGGCCTACGTGCGCCCCGACTACGCCGCGCCCGGCACCGAGCTGTTCGCCATCGTGCGCGGCAAGCCCGTGCCCATGAAGGTGGCCGCCACGCCGTTCGTGCCGCCGCGCTACTTCCGCGGCTGATCGGCCGGCGCGCGCGTTGCCGCGGCGCCCGCCGCCGGCTACAGTGGCCCCGGCCCTTTCTTCACACAGCTTTTTTCCTGGAGCACTACATGACTGTCAAATACTCGCGCGACCACGAATGGGTGGACATCAGCAACCACGAGGCCGCCACGGTCGGCATCACGCTGCACGCACAGGACGCGCTCGGCGACGTGGTGTTCGTCGACCTGCCGGAAGTCGGCGCCACGTTCGCGCAGGGCGACGTCGCCGGCGTGGTCGAGTCCGTCAAGGCGGCCGCCGATGTCTACATGCCCGTCTCCGGCGAGGTGGTGGAAGTGAACGAAGCCTTGCGCGCCGACCCCTCGCTCGCCAACACCGACCCGCTGGGCACCGGCTGGTTCTTCCGCGTGCGCGTGAGCGACATGACGCAGTTCGACGCGCTCATGGACGAGCCCGCCTACGCCGAGTTCACCAAAGGCGCCTGACCCACCCCTTCCCTCCCCGCGCTCGCCGGCCCGCACCGGCGGGCGCTCTTTTTTCGCACACGCCCGATGACCTCCTTCCCCGCCCTGCACGCGCTTGAGAACGCGGCCGAATTCCTGCCCCGCCACATCGGCATCGACGCCGACGACGAAGCGCTGATGCTCAGCGCCATCGGCGAGGCCTCGCGCCGGGCGCTGATCGATTCCATCGTGCCGCGCTCCATCGCACGGCGCACGCCCATGGAGCTGCCGCCCGCCTGCACCGAGGCCGACGCGCTGGCCGAGCTCAAGGCGCTGGCGGGCAAGAACCAGGTGCTGCGCAGCTTCATCGGCCAGGGCTACTACGGCACGCACACGCCGGGCGTCATCCTGCGCAACGTGCTGGAGAACCCCGCCTGGTACACCGCCTACACGCCCTACCAGGCCGAGATTTCGCAGGGGCGCATGGAGGCGCTGATCAACTTCCAGACCATGGTCTGCGACCTCACCGCCATGCCAGTGGCCAACGCGTCCATGCTCGACGAAGCGACCGCCGCCGCTGAGGCCATGACGCTGGCGCGCCGCTCGGTGAAGGCGAAGAGCATGCGCTTCGTCGTCGCCGGCGACGCGCACCCGCAAACCATCGAGGTGATCCAGACACGCGCCGCGCCCATGGGCATCGAGGTGGTGCTGGCCAATTCCCTGGAGGAATGGAACGCCGCCCTCGCTGGCGAATACTTCGCCGTGCTGGCCCAGTACCCGGCCACCAGCGGGCGCATCGACGCGCTGCAGGACGACGTGGCCAAGGTGCACGCCCAGCAGGCGGCCTTCATCGTCGCCACGGACCTGCTGGCCCTCACCCTCATCGCCCCGCCGGGCGAATGGGGGGCCGACATCGTCGTCGGCAGCACGCAGCGCTTTGGCATGCCCATGGGCGCGGGCGGCCCGCACGCCGCCTTCATGGCCTGCCGCGACGACTTCAAGCGCTCGCTGCCCGGTCGGCTGGTGGGCGTGAGCGTGGACGTGCACGGCGCGCCCGCCTACCGCCTGGCGCTGCAGACGCGCGAGCAGCACATCCGCCGCGAAAAAGCGACCAGCAACATCTGCACCGCGCAGGTGCTGCCGGCCGTGATCGCCAGCATGTACGCCGTGTACCACGGCCCGCAGGGCCTCACGCGCATGGCCCAGCGGGTGGCGAGCTACGCCGCCATCCTGACCCAGGGCCTCACGCAGCTGGGCGCCCCGGTGCGGGCGCAAGCCACGTTCGACACGGTCACGCTGAAAACCGACGACGCTACCAAATCCATAGCTGCAAAGGCAGTGCGGATGGGCGCCAACCTGCGAATTTACTTTGAAAACTGGCTGTGCATCTCGCTCGACGAGACGACCACCCGCGCCGACATCGAGCTGCTCTGGAAAATCTTCGCCCGGGACGGCCAGGCGCTGCCCAGCTTCGATGCGTTTGAGCAAGGCGTCGAATCGCTGATCCCCGCCGCGCTGCGCCGCACCAGCGCCTTCCTCACGCACCCGGTGTTCAACACGCACCACAGCGAAACGGCGATGCTGCGCTACATCCGCCAGCTCTCCGACAAGGACCTGGCGCTCGACCGCAGCATGATCCCGCTCGGCAGCTGCACCATGAAGCTCAACGCCACCAGCGAGATGATCCCCATCACCTGGCCGGAATTCGCCAACGTGCACCCCTTTGCCCCGGCCGAACAACTGGCGGGCTACCACCTGCTCGACGAGCAACTGCGCGCCTGGCTGTGCGCCGCCACCGGCTACGCCGGGGTAAGCCTGCAGCCCAACGCCGGCTCGCAGGGCGAATACGCGGGGCTGCTGGCCATTAAGGCCTGGCACGCCGCGCAGGGCCATGCGCACCGCGACGTCTGCCTCATCCCGAGCAGCGCGCACGGCACCAACCCGGCCAGCGCGCAGATGGTGGGCATGCAGGTGGTGGTGACCAAGTGCGACGACAACGGCAACGTGGACATGGCCGACCTGCGCGCCAAGTGCGAGCAGTACCGCGACCGCCTGGCCTGCATGATGATCACCTACCCGAGCACGCACGGCGTGTTCGAAACGCAGGTCAAGGAGCTCTGCGCCCTGGTGCACGCGCACGGCGGCCGGGTGTACGTGGACGGCGCCAACATGAACGCCCTGGTCGGCGTGGCCGCGCCGGGCGAGTTCGGCGGCGACGTGAGCCACCTGAACCTGCACAAGACCTTCTGCATCCCGCACGGCGGCGGCGGCCCCGGCGTCGGCCCGGTGTGCGTGGTCGAAGACCTCGTGCCCTACCTGCCCGGCCACGCCACCGGCGGCCTGGCGGGCGGCGTGGGCGCCGTCAGCGCGGCGCCGCTCGGCAACGCCGCCGTGCTGCCGATCTCGTGGATGTACATCCGCATGATGGGCGCCGCCGGCCTGCAGGCCGCCACCGAAGCGGCCATCCTCTCGGCCAACTACATCAGCGCGCGCCTCAAACCGCACTACCCCACGCTCTACGCCAGCGCCAACGGGCATGTGGCGCACGAGTGCATCCTGGACCTGCGCGGCCTGAAGGAATCAAGCGGCGTCATGGCCGAAGACGTCGCCAAGCGGCTGATCGACTACGGCTTCCACGCGCCCACGCTCAGCTTCCCGGTGCCGAACACGCTGATGGTCGAGCCGACCGAAAGCGAAACCCTGGCCGAGCTCGACCGCTTCATCGACGCCATGATCGCCATCCGCAAGGAAATCGCGCTCATCGAATCCGGCGCCTGGCCCAGGGACGACAACCCCTTGAAGAACGCCCCGCACACCGCGCTGAGCCTGCTGGCCGACGCCTGGCCCCACCCCTACCCGCGCGAAGCCGCCGCCTACCCCGTGGCCAGCCTGCGCCACGCCAAGTACTGGGCGCCCGTGGGCCGCGTGGACAACGTCTACGGCGACCGCAACCTGTTCTGCAGCTGCCTGCCGGTGGGCGAGCCGGACGCGGTGGCGTAAAGCGTGCCAGCGCAGCGCCGTGCGGGCGCTGCACCACGAACGCAAAGGCCCGGCGACGGGCCTTTTGCTTTACAGGGCGTCGAGCGGGCTCAGGATCCCGCGCCCACCCTTGTTGAGCACATGCGTGTAGACCATGGTGGTGCTCACGTCGGCGTGGCCAAGCAGCTCCTGCACGGTGCGAATGTCGTAGCCCGCCTGCAGCAAATGCGTGGCAAACGAATGGCGCAGCACGTGGGGCGACACCGGCTTGGCGATGCGCGTGCGCCGCGCCGCCTCGCGGACCGCACGCTGCACCGATTCGGGGTACACATGGTGGCGCCGCTCCAGCAACGCGCCCGTGCGCGCATCGGGGCGCGGGTCCACAGAGCGCACCGGCGAGGGAAATACCCATTGCCACGCCCAGCTCTGGTCGGCCTGGGCGTATTTGACGGCCAGCGCGTGCGGCAGATACACCCGGCCAAAGCCTGCGGCCAAATCCTTTTCGTGCAGCGCGCGTGCCTTGTGCAATTGCGCCTGCAACGGTGCGATCAAATTCTCCGGCAGCACCGTCACCCGGTCTTTGTTGCCCTTGCCCTCGCGCACCACGATTTCACGGCGGGCAAACTCCACATCCTTCACGCGCAGGCGCAGCGCCTCCAGCAGGCGCATGCCGGTGCCGTACAGCAACTGTGCCACCAGGCCGGTGGTGCCATCCATGTGCAACAGCAGTTCGCGCACCTCGGTGGGCGTGAGCACCACCGGCAGGCGCTTGGGCGTCTTTGCCTGCACCACCTCGTTGAGCCAGGGCAAATCGATTTCCAATACCTGCTTGTACAAATACAAAAGTGCCGCCTTGGCCTGATTTTGCGTGGAGGCCGACACATTGCGCTCCACCGCCAGATGGCTCAAAAACGCCTCCACCTCCGCCACCCCCATATCACCGGGGTGGCGCTTGCCATGAAACAGCACAAAGCGGCGCGCCCAATCGATATACGCCTCCTCGGTGCGAATGCTGTAATGCCGCGTGCGCAGGTGAATGCGCATGCGCTCCAGCAGCTTGGGCTGCCTGGAAGGGGCAGCGGCCGTGTTGTAGCCCCGCGGAAGCGGCGGGTCGGAGGGCTCTGTCATCCGGCAAATTTTAGGTTTGCCTAATTGCGACCAGGTCAGGGTTTACGTGGAGCTTCTGGGTTTGACATTGTCTTGGCGGACCGTTTCACTTACCATGTCTGTCGTCTATTTCTAGTTCTTCGACATTGGAGCTGCGCCACGTAATAAAAAATATGCGCTTGATAACACAAAAGACGGGTATTTATAAAACAATAAAAATCTGATAGCGTGTGCTGCGCTTTCAAGTGCGCGACATAAGCGAGCTTATGTGGACGCATCTTTACAGCGCAGCATGGGCATCAGGCATTGCTTGGGTCAGTGGTGCATATCGTCTGTTTACAGAACTCACGTTTTTTGGGTGCCCCGCTACAACGTCGCAGAACCCTTCATTGAAGCAACGTTGCGCTTCGCGCCACATTGCTTAATTATTTTCGTTAGCCCCTTCATATTCCGCTTTATGCAGGCCAGCATTTATTCCAGCGCCTCGCCTTTCTCAAGCGTTTATTCGCTGGGGTTTTGGCGCTGTGCCGGGCTTCGCCTGGATCCGCTGCGCCAGTTTCAAGCCTTTTGGGCCTCTAGCGCTTGTGCAGCAAGCGCTAGCAGCTATTATTTTTGCAGCGCTGTGCCGCTTCCGTGGCCCAGCGCTTTTTCATGGGTCGCGTCCGTCTTCAAGGCTGGGCGCCCCATTTTGGCCTTCGGGTCTAACTGTTCGTCGCAGCCGACCGCCTACGGCGGCGGCTGAACTCAGGGCGTTAGGCTCAAATGCGAAGAGAAGCGAAACTAGTAGGTGCATTCGCTCTGGCGCTTGGAATTTCTGCGCTCGCAATAAGTGCAAACCTTCTGCTTGGAGGTGAGACGCAGAGCGGCGGGCTTAGCTGTAAGTCCATTTGCGGTTTGTCTTTATTGGTCACGCAATTCCTTGGCGCTAGTACTGGTGGGCTTGTGGGAAGTCTGCTATGGCTACTGGTCGGCATTGTTTTTACTTTTGTCGGATATCGGGTGTTTAGTGGCCGTTAACACACCTAACCCGGCGCTCAAGCCGACCCGCATACTGCGGGCGGCTTACCTAGTCCGTTAGCCAACACTCAAATGCTTGAGGCTTCGTTCCTTTTAGTGACGCTCGGTCCGCTTGCAGCTTTCATCATCTGGGAAAGCTATCGTCATCGGCGCACTTCAGTTAAACCGCTCTCGCGAACATCAATGGACCGTGGGTTTGTTCCGGGCGCCAAAAACGCCGAGCGTGTTTGTTTCATCTTTGCAGTGGCCATGGCGGTATTTGGCGTTTTCCTGATTATTCAGCCTCAGCATCCGCCTTTCGCTGGTAGGGGGGCATTTTTCAGTTCGCTTTTGTACTCTTGGTTTGGAGTTTGGGGCCAGCCTTTATTTGCTTGGTTGGTTGCGTGTCTGTCCGTTTTCGCCGCAGTTTCTGCACGCAGCAAGCGTTTGCACGCTACACGTGCGGGCTAACCCGGCAGTCAAGCGGACTGGCCTACGGCCAGCCGCTTACTTTGTTCGTTAGTTTGAATGAAGGCCATCCTCTTTTTCTTTCGCGTATGGCTTGGGCTGGTATTTGTGCTGGTGTATTTCGTCATTCCTTTCTATCTTGTGGCGATTTATCCAGACATCCCAGAGCCTGCCATACGCATAGCTCGTAGCGCAGGCTATGGTCTCATTAGGGGAGACGCTTCGCTCGTCGGTTTCTGGTACCGATTCACCGCCTGTGGCGCTTGGGTATCGATTGGGCTATTGCTGATATGGCGGCATATACGCCCCGACAGAAGTGACACGAATACCGAAACAAAGAACGCTAAAAAAATCAAGAAGGCTATTGGAAATGGCGTCTAACCATCCGCTCAAGCCGACCCGCCTGCGGCGGGCGGCTTACCTTGGCCGTTAGAACTCGGTTTATGAAAACATTGCAGAGAATAATCCTAGCCGGATCGCTTGCCCTTGCTGCCTATGCCGCTTACACGCTTTTTATAGGTTTAAGCGAGGGCGTGTTGTGCTATCAATCAACCTGTGCGCATCGCGGCCATGCAGGAGAAAATTTTGGTGGTTTTATTTTTTTATATGCGCTCATTACGGTTTTTGGACTTGTCTCGGCTTGGCGCTCGAACAAAAATCTTAGAGCTTCCTCTATTACACATAAAGCGGGCAATGAAAATATCTAACCCGGCGCTCAAGCGGACTGGCCTACGGCCAGCCGCTTACCTTAACGGTTAGCCATATGGACCGGCTCTGCAATCATTGCGGCACAAAATTTCATCCTGGGCGCATGGCGCTGTGGTGCAGCAAATGTGGAAAACTATTCTCTCGCACCCTCGGGTTGCGCATTTTCTGGACGTGCGTCGGGCTAATTTTCTTTATTTTAGGTTCATACTCCGCATTCACTCGCAGTCAGTTGGCTGTTTCTCAAATCAAGGATTTTGATTTCCCAATACTGTGCATTGGAATATCCACTTTTTGCATATCAATGACAATGCCGGATCGTTTCTTAAAAATATCTTTTCGTATCGGTTCATGTATCTTCATTATATCTTTAATTTTTTTAATCGCAAATGCTTTATAGTTGATCGTTAATTCCTGATAGAAGAAATTTCCATTTTTTCATATTTTTCATATGCGCGACAACCGACTCAAATCACGACGTCTAACCTGCCAGTCAAGCGGACTGGCCCACGGCCAGCCGCTTACTTTTTCGTTATGCACTTCATGGTCGCAATCAACGCAGCGCTGAAACGTGCGCGGTTCCGGCCATCCGTATTGATTCACGTCCTTGTATTTATGCTCCCCGCCATTCAGGCAGTCGGCCTGATTCGCCGAGTAGGTGCGGATGTACTCAACCTCAAAAACGAAGTTCTTCCCGCAGTGCGGACACTCGTGTTCGTAGGTCGTGCTCTGCTCCCATTTTTCATCAGGATCGCTGATCTCTTTTTCGCAGTACGGGCATTCAAGGTTCATCGTTTCCTCCGTTGTTCCCACCGTGCATAACATTCCGGTCAAGGCGCGACCGGCGGCAAGCCGCCGTCGGCCTTACCTCCGGCGTTAGCCGAAATTAACATGCGCCTTATTCGAATAATTCTGCAAGTCATCTTTGGATTGCTGTGCGCCGTGATTTTGCTCATGCTCTTAACGGCTGAGAGCCGAGACTACGGAGCCATTTTGATTGGCCTCGCAATTTTCGTTTCAATAATTCTTCTTCTTGGCCCCTTTTGGCCAAATAAAGAAAACTCTGAGCGATTGACCAACAAGTGGAAATTTAATCTGCCGACGGACAGACCAGAAATCGCAAGAATAGTGGGGGGTTACTGTTTTGCCGCATTTTTTGCCTATCGCGCTTGGTATGCGTACGCCAGCCCATCTATAGAGCTTATTCGTTTTGAAAAAATAATATTTGCATTGGGCGGGTCATTTGGTATCGTTATTTGGTGGGCTCTTTTGGCTACAGCCTCGCTAAGCTTCGGTATCGCAATGCATGCAAAGTTGAAACGTGGCTAACCCGGCAGTCAAGCGGACTGGCCTACGGCCAGCCGCTTACTTTTTTCGTTAGAAGTCATGGATGAAATTCTTGCTGCATTAGTTGCTCTTGTTCATTGGCGGCTTGTCTTGAGTACGCTTGGATCAATTGCTTTGGCTGTTGCCCTGTCGAACATCATTCCTCTTTTCACAGCTGCATACGGCATCACATTGGTAATTTTCGGTTTTACGTTCGGCCTCGTTTGGCAGGGCCGAACCGACTCAGGTTTGAGCTTGTCTAAAAAAACAGAAGACCCTGAGATTTCTAAGCCTGTGGCATTTATTGGGCTCGCGTTCATCGGGCTTGTTGCTGGCGGGTTCTTGGGCGAACTTTTCGGTTCCATGGTCGGCGGTGCCATTGCACTGTCGGTCTGCACAGGTATCGTCGCTTTGTGGTGCCGCCTTACTCGGCGTCGCATTACTCTGCGTTCGTTTTTGTTTTCGTTCTTTTCACTGCTCGTCGGCTATTCAATTCTGCTTGCCCTGACCGCATGGAGATCGCTGTGACCTCTAACCCGGTATTGCAGTGGATCGGCTACGCCGCTCACTGAATTTCAACGTTAGCTACCTTTGGAGGTTCTATGCAGTCTGGAAGTTGTCACTGTGGCGCCGTTAGTTTCACGGTCGAGGGCGAGCTTCAGCAAGCTATGGAGTGCAATTGCTCGCACTGCAGCCGTAAGGGTCTGCTGCTCTGGTTTGTCCCGCGGCCGGCGTTCTCACTTGCTACGGGCACCGATCAGCTCACCAAGTACACGTTTAACAAGCACGTGATCAAGCACCAATTTTGTTCCACCTGTGGCTGTCAACCCTTCGGCTTGGGCATCGGCCCGAATGGAACGGAGATGGCAGCCATCAATGTGCGGTGCTTGGAAGACGTAGATCTCACGTCACTCAAGCGCGTCCCGGTCAACGGTCGTGACTTTTAACGACACGGCAGCTAACAATTCATTTCAGCCGACGCCGCTTCGCGGCGCGGCTTAACTCATGTGTTAGCTCTTCATATGGCAACTCGGCTTCCCATTGATAAGCGTAGTTCCAGAGAATTTTGGGACGATCAGCACAAGAAAACTGCATCACAGCAGATTGCTTGGGTGCTCACTGCCGACCAGTTGCTTCGAGCTTTTCAATTGCTGACACAGCAAGCTGAAGCGGATGTCATTCAACTTAGGGAGCAAGAAATTCCTATGCCAAGCGTGTCTGGAATCGCGATTATGTTGGGTGCTTTCGCGATTGAAAATCTATTGAAGGCTATTCGTCTTCAACAAGTCACGCCACTCTTTGATAGTCGTGGCGCTTTCGTTCTTGATACACACGACATACTCAAGCTTGCGGAGGATTCAGCTATTTCGCTTACTTCCGAGGAGCGTGCTCGGTTAGAACGGCTTGAGCAGTTCGTTACTTGGGCAGGCCGTTACCCCATCCCCTTGTTCGGCGAGGCCATGCGTCCTCGCACTTTTCCCAACGGTGGATTTGCTCCTAAAAGTTTCCACTGTATCCCTAGTGACTTTGCCGCCATCTTGGCTTTTGCAGAAAAGCTCAAGGCGATACTTCCACAAGTGCTCTATACCCCGAAGACCTAAAATTCCGGTCCAGCGGCAGTCCCTTCCAAAATGCGCTTTATCTGGCCCATGATTTTGCACATGGCATTCACCTTCTCAGGCGTTATTTTGCGCTTGGCTTGCCGTTGCACCGGGCTTCGCCTGCTGGTGCAGCGCCAGCTTCAAGCTTTTTTGTGGCCTATAGCCCAGTTATTTGTTTTGTGCTTTTTGCTGCTACCGCGCGTGGGACCTCTACACCCATCCGGCGTTGAACTTGCTGCGCATTGAAAAGATTGCGTTCGCAATCGCTGGGTCGACCGGGGTGCTCGGGTGCTGGATTGTTTTGGCAGCGGCATGTTTTGTATTTGGCGCAGTCGCACAGGCGAAGTACAGACGCGCTGACCGGTAGGGGCAGCCGACTTGGATGTCAATATTTCAGCACAGTGTTATGCGACTTCCTTCGGAGGACGCTTTCAACCCTATCGATTCGGCATGACGGACCCTACTCCATGACCGCCACCCTGCGCGCCCTCCAAGGCGACCTCACCACCCTCGCGGTCGATGCCATCGTCAATGCCGCGAACTCCTCGCTCCTTGGCGGGGGCGGCGTCGACGGGGCCATTCATCGGGCCGCCGGCCCGGGCCTGCTGGCCGAGTGCCGGCTTTTGGGGGGCTGCCCGACGGGCGAGGCCAAGCTGACCCAAGGCCATCGCTTGCCCGCCAGATTCGTAATCCATACGGTGGGACCGGTGTGGCGTGGCGGCGCACAGGGCGAGCCCGAACGCCTGGCCTCGTGCTACCGCCGGTCGCTGGAGGTCGCAGCGGGCCACGGCCTGCGCTCGATCGCCTTTCCCAGCATCAGCACCGGCGTCTATGGCTACCCGATCGAAGCGGCAAGCGAGATCGCCGTTGCCACGGTCAAGGCATCGCTCGCAGAACTTCCTGCGATCCAGGAAGTGATCTTCTGCTGCTTCTCGGAGGGCGACTTGCGCGTGTACAAAAAGCGGCTCGGCGAGGCATAGGGCAGCCGCCCCATCGCCGCCAGATAATGCAAACGCCATGGCCAAGTACCTGATCTCGTTTCCAAGCGCGGCGATGGCCGTGCCCGAGGGCGAGTGGCAGGCCGTGGTCGACGACTCGCACGCCGTGATCGCACACGCCAAGGCGGCCGGCGTCTACGTGTTCGGCGGTGGCATCGACACGAGCGTCCCGCCGGTGCTCGTCTCGGCCCAGGGCATGGTCGCGCAGGGGGGGCTACCCCTGGGCGCCGCCGCTTGATGGCGGCTTTACCGTGCTGGAACTGCCCTCCCGCGACGAGGCCGTCGCGTGGGCAGCGCGCCTTGCCAAGGCCTGCCGCTGCAGCCAGGAGCTGCGCGTCTTCGGCTTCGACCCGCAATCCTGACAAACTGCACGGTCGAAGTCGCCGAAATGTGGCCCGACCAGCCATGCAACCTCTGTCGCCACCAGGAGCCCCGATGCACCAGCAGGCCACCAGGTTTCGCTTTAGCGCACAGCTGCTGCGCCCCGCCCAGCCCGGCTCTGGGCCGGCGTGGACCTTTCTGGTGCTGCCCCGATCCGTCAGCGAGAAGCTGCCCAGGCGCGGCAGAACGGCGGTGGATGGCACCCTCAATGGCCAGCCCTTCCAGGCCACGCTGGAACCCGATGGCCAGTTGAGCCACTGGCTGAAGGTGGGCGAAGACTTGCGCGCAGCATCCGGCGCCCAGGTCGGCGACACCGTCGCGCTGGAAGTTGCGCCGGTGGCGCAGGAGCCAGAGCCCGCGCTGCCACCCGACTTCCAGGAGGCCCTTGCCGCACACCCCGAAGCCCGGGCGGTGTGGGACGCCACCACCACCCTTGCCCGCATCGACTGGGTCCACTGGATCGAGTCCGCCAAGCAAGCGAAAACCCGCAAGAGCCGGATAGAAAACGCGTGCGACATGCTCGCCTCCGGCAAGCAGCGGGTGTGTTGCTTCGATTCCTCGGGGTTCTACAGCAAGGGGCTGAGCGCGCCCAAGGCACGAGCGTAAGACGGCGGGACAAGCCCGCGACCGTTGCACAAAGAATTTCAAGCTTTTTTGGCCGTCCGCGCTTGTCCCACAAGCGTTTGCAGCTATCCTTTTAGGCTCCCGCCACACCCCTTGGCACGGCCGTTTTTTCCCTCTGGAACCCTCTCTTATGCGCCTACTCTTCGCCCTGCTCACCTCCCTCACCCTGGCCCCGCTGGCCCTGGCACAAGCCGCCCCCGTCACCACGGCCAGTGGCCTCGTCTACGAATCGCTCCAGGAAGGCAGCGGCGAGCCGCCCAAGGCGAGCGACACCGTCAAGGTGCACTACAAGGGGACCTTCCCCGATGGCAAGGAATTCGACAGCTCCTACAAGCGCGGCGAACCGACCGAGTTTCCGCTCAACCGCGTCATCCCGTGCTGGACGGAAGGCGTGCAGCGCATGAAGCCGGGCGGCAAGGCCAGGCTGACCTGCCCGCCTGCCATCGCGTATGGCGCGCGCGGCGCGGGCGGCGTGGTTCCGCCCAACGCCACGCTCAATTTCGAGATCGAGCTGCTCTCCGTCCGCCGCTGACGCCGGGCCGGCGCGGCCCGCCCGCCGGCGTACACTGGCCGGGGCCGGCTACCGGCGCCCCGCCCTTTTCCATGACCGAGCCTGACCTCTCCTACCTGCTGAGCAAGTCGGACCCGGCGGCCTACCCGCCGCAGGCGCCCGAGTGGCCTGGGCAGGAGCGCCGCAGCGCGGAGGACCGCCCGGCCGGCTCGGTCGCCAGCCTGATCGCCGAGCTGCGCCATTCGCAGGCCGAACTGGAGGCGCAGAACAAGATGCTGCGCTACAGCCAGGCGGCGGCCGAGAGCGCGTCCGAGCGCTTCGAGGCGCTGTTTGCCAGCGTGCCCCTGGCCTTGATGGTGATCGACGCGCACGACATCGTGGTGCAGGCCAACCCCATGGCGCACCGCTCCTTCCAGCCGGGCGAAGGCGACCGGCCGCTCACCGCGCTCATGCCGTTCGTCGACCCGGCGCACGCACCGCGCGTGCGGCACGCCTTCTGGCTGGCGGCCGAGTCCGGCCAGGCCGAAGCCACCGAGGTCGTGCTGCGCATCGGCGAAGCCACGCAGATCACCGGCGACCTGCACATCGCGCGCATCGAGGCGCCCCAGGCGGATGCCGAGGCGCAGTACCAGTTCCTCTGCGCGCTGGTGGACCAGGGCCCGCTGCTGGCCGAGCGCCGCGCCCTGCAGCAAAGCACCTGGGCGCTGCAGCAGCGCAACGAGCAGCTCTACGCCGGCGAGAAGCGCCTGGAGGCGGTGATCAATTCGGCCCTGGATGCGATCATCTGCGTCGACCGGCACCGGCGCATCACCGTGTTCAACCCGACCGCCGCGGCGCTGTTCCAGTGCGCCGCCGGCGACGCGCTCGGCAGCCCGCTGGAGCGCTTCCTGCCCAAGGCGGCCGAAGCCCTGGTGTTCGCGCCGCTCACCACGCAGGCCATGCTGGGCGAGATGACGGCGCGCACCGCGAGCGGCCGCGAGCTGGCCGTGGAAGTGAGCGTTTCGTTCGAGCAGCACGCCGACGGCGAGACAACCACCGTGTTCGCCCGCGACCTGACGGCGCGCAAGCGCGCCGAGGAACGGCGCGGTGAGCTGGAGCTGCAGCTGCGCGAGTCGCACAAGATGCAGGCCGTAGGCACCATGGCGGGCGGCATCGCGCACGACTTCAACAACATCCTGAGCGCCATCCTCGGCAACGTGGAACTGGCCCGCGCCGACTGCCCGCCCGATTCCCCGGTGCAGGAAAGCCTGCGCGAGATCGCCAAGGCCGGCCGGCGCGCACGCGACCTGGTGCGCCAGATCCTCACCTTCAGCCGCAACGAGCCACCCAGGCGCACGCCGGTGCGGCTTGAAGCCGTGCTGCACGACACCGAACGCCTGCTGCGCGTCACCCTGCCGCCCACGGTGGACCTGCAGGTGCGCGCGGCCAGCACGCTGCCCACCATGCTGGCCGACGCCACGCAGGTCGAGCAGGCGGTGCTCAACCTCTGCACCAACGCCATACAGGCCATGGGCGGGCGGCGCGGGCATGTTGCCGTGCACGCGCAAGTGGCGCACCCCGAGGCGCGCGTGCGCGAGCGGCTGGCCCTGCCGGCCGGCCGCTACATCGCCATCACCGTGCGCGACGACGGCCCGGGGATGGACGCCGACACCCTGGCGCGCGTGTTCGAGCCCTTCTTCACCACCAAGCCGGTGGGCCAGGGCACGGGCCTGGGCCTGGCCGTGGTGCACGGGGTGATGCGCGCGCACGGCGGCGCTGTGGACGTGCGCAGCACGCCGGGCGAGGGCAGCTGCTTCACGCTCTATTTCCCCGCGGCGGACGACGACGTGCAGGCGCCCGACTTCATGGCCAGCAGCCCGGCGCCGCTCAGCTTCGAGGCGCCCGGCGAGGGGCCGCAGCGCCATGTGATGTACGTGGACGACGACCAGGCGCTGGTCTTCCTGGTGCAGCGCCTGCTGCGCCGGCGCGGCTACAAGGTCAGCGGCTTCACGGACCCGCGCGCCGCGCTGGCGGCGCTGGCCGAGGAGCCGTGGACGTACGACTTGCTGGTGACCGACTACAACATGCCCGGCTTTTCCGGGCTGGACCTGCTGCGCGAAGTGCAAAAGCTCCACCCCGACCTGCCGGTGGCGCTCGCCTCGGGCTACGTCACGCAGGACATCGAGGAGGCCGCCATGCGCGCTGGCGCGCGCGCCCTGGTGCACAAGCCCAACGACGTCGAGGAGCTCTGCGCCACGGTGCAGCGCCTGGTGCGCGGTGATGCCTGAGCACGGCGTGCAGGCCCTCTTCGAGGATGCCGACCTGCTGGTGCTGGAAAAACCGGCCGGCCTGCTCTGCGTCCCGGGGCGCGGGCCCGACAAACGCGATTGCCTGAGCCAGCGCGCCGCCGAGCGCTGGCCCGGCGCGCTGGTGGTGCACCGGCTCGACCAGGCCACCTCGGGCCTGTGCGTGATGGCGCGCCACGCAGAGGCGCAGCGCCGGCTTTCGGCCGACTTTGCCGCGCAGCGCGTGCACAAGCGCTACCAGGCGGTGGTGGCTGCGGAGCCGACGCCAGGGCCGGACGCCGGCACGGCGGGGGGCTGGTCCGAGATCGCCCTGCCGATCGCCGCCGACTGGGAGCGCCGCCCGCTGCGCGTGGTGGACCCGGAGCGCGGCAAGGCCAGCCGCACGCAGTGGCGCATCCTGGGGCCGGGCGTGCGCGCCGGCAGCACGCGGCTGGAGCTCGCGCCGCTCACCGGCCGCACGCACCAGCTGCGCGTGCACCTCGCCGCCATCGGCCACCCGATCCTGGGCGACGCGCTGTACGGCGACGCGGCGAGCGCCCCGCGCCTGCTGCTGCACGCCACGCGCTTGTCGTTCGCCCACCCCGTGACGGGCGAGCGGCTGCAGTTCGTCTCGGCGCCGGATTTTTAGGTTTTTTTGGCCTCTAGCGCTTATCTAGTATAGGTTTTCAGCTATTTAATTGGGAGCATCGGACGCGCCCGCGCCGGCCCCTTCCAGCGGCAGCAGCGTGCGCTGGCTGACAAAGCGGTGCGGCTCCCCGGTGAGCGGGTCGTCGAACACCAGGGCGCGCGCCAGCAGCTGCAGCGGGCGCGACCAGTCGCCCTCGGGCGGGTCGTTCACCTCGGGGTAGAAGGCGTCGTTGCAGAGCGGCAGCCCCAGCGCCGCCATGTGCACGCGCAGTTGGTGGCGCTTGCCGGTCACCGGACACAGGCGGTAGCGCGCCCAGCGCGTATCGGCCTCCAGCACTTCGATGCGGGTGAGGCTGTTGGGCTCGCCCGGCACTTCGTGCATGCGAAAGAACTGCGCGCTTTCTTCAATACGGCTGGCGCGTTCGCGCGGCGGCGCCGCGCCGGCCCACCGCGGTGCCACGGCTTCGTATTCCTTGGCGATGGCCCGGTCGCGAAACAATGCCTGGTAGCGCCCCCGCGTCGCCTGCTGCACGGAGAACAGCACCAGGCCGGCGGTGTCGCGGTCGATGCGGTGCAGGGGAGAGAGCTCGGGCAGGCCGAGCGCCTTCTTCAGCCGCACCAGCAGGCTGTGGTGCAAGTAGCGACCGGTGGGCGTCACCGGCATGAAGTGCGGCTTGTCGGCCACCAGCAGGTGCGCGTCGCGGTACAGCACGGCTTCTTCGCCCGGCGGCTGCGGCTCGCTCGCCAGGCTGCGGTAATAGAACAGGCGCAGCCCCGGTGTGCACACACCGTCGGCGCGCACCGCGCGACCGAACTCGTCCACCACTTCGCCGGCGGCCATGCGCCGCAGCCAGTCCTCCCGCGGCACCTTGGGCAGGCGCGCGCAGAGGAAATCGAGCACCGGGCCGGCGCCCTGGGACGGCAGGATCACGCAACTGGGGCTCACACCGTCGCGCATCGGCAGGACTTGTGGGCGGCGGGGGTTGTGCATGGCGCGGGCAGGTCGGCGGCGGGTCAAAAATTGTAGGGGCAGGTCCGGCCGTGGCACGCTCTGTAGGACAAACGCGGCAAAGCGGCGCCGCACCCCGGTCGCACCGGGTACCCGCCTTAGCATGTGGACCTATGGCAAACACTGCCGGCGCGCCCGCTGCGTCTCCCTCCTCCCCCACGCGGCCGCGCACGCGCCGCCCCTGGCTGTATGCCGGTCTGGCGCTGGTGGCGGCCGTGCCGCTCTTGGTGCTGGTCGCCGTGCTGGCCGTGAGCCTGACCGACTGGAACCGCGCCCGGCCCTGGGTGAACGAACGCGTCAGCGCGGCCACGGGCCGGCATTTCGCCATCACCGGCGACCTGGAGGCGCACTGGGTCTGGCCGCAACCGCTCGACACCGGCTGGCGCCATTGGGTGCCGGGCCTGCGGGTCGAGGCGAGCGGCCTGGAGCTGGCCAACCGCCAAGGCTTCGGCCGCTTCGGCGCGCTGGACGCACCGAACGCGCGCGCCAAGCCCCCCGCCCTGTCTGCCCCGGAGCCGCAGGAAGCGCCGGCCGAAACAGCGCCGCCCTTGATGGCGCGGGTGGCGCAAGCCAGCGCCCACCTGCGCCTGCTGCCACTGCTCGGGCGCGTGCTGCTGATCGACACGCTGGTGCTCACCGGCCCGGACGTCGCCCTGGCGCGCAAGAAGGACGGAGACAACAACTGGACCTTTCCGCGCGAACAGGAAGCCGACCCTCCCGAACCCAACCCCTGGCAGGTGGACGTGCGCCAGCTGGGGCTGGCCCAGGCCCGCCTGGCGTATGCGGACCAGGCGCAGCAGGTGGCGCTGCGCGCCGCCATCGAGACCCAGCCGGACGACGCCGCCGGTACCGAGCGTGGTGCGCGCTACGGCCTGGGCATCGACCTGAAAGGCACGTTCCGGGGCGCAGCGCTGGAAGGCCACGGCCGCGCCGGCCGGCTGCTTTCGCTGCGCGGCGATGCGGTGGAATATCCGGTCGATTTCGCACTGCGCGCCGGCAAGACGCGCGCCCAGGCGCGCGGCACCCTGAGCAACCCGCGCAAGCTCTCGGGCGTGGACCTGCAGGTCACGCTGGCCAGCGATTCCATGGCCGACCTCTACGACCTGACCGGGCTGGTGCTGCCCAACACCCCACCCTTTGAAACCAGCGGGCGGCTGGTGGGGAGCCTGGAGCCCGAGCAGGCCACCTGGGACTACGAAGAATTTACCGGCACCGTGGGCAAGAGCGACCTGGAGGGCCACCTGACCTACACCTCGGGCGAGCCGCGACCACGTCTCCAAGGACACATGAAGTCGCGCAAGCTCCAGTTCGCCGACCTGGGCCCCGTGGTCGGCACCCCCGAAGGCGCCGGCGCGGACAAGAAGAAAACCCGCGCCGGCAAAGTCTTGCCCAACGACCGTTTCGCGACCGGGCGCTGGGATGCGATGGACCTGGACATCGCTTTCATTGGCGAGAGCCTGCTCGGCCCGGCGGCGCTCCCGCTCGACAACCTCAGCGTGCGCGCCATCCTGCGCAATGCGCAGCTCACGCTCAGTCCCCTGCGCTTCGGCGTGGCCAAGGGACGGATCGACGCCCAGGTGATGCTCGACAGCCACAGCGACCCCCTGGACGCCAAGGTCCGCGCCACGGTGGAGGGCTTGCAGCTCTCGGCCCTGTTCCCCGAAGTGGAGCTGATGGAGAAAAGCCTGGGCCGCATGGACGGCGCCATCGCCCTCTCCGGCAAAGGCGACTCCGTCGCCAGCATGCTGGCGAGCAGCTCGGGCGAGGCGCGCCTCTACGTGCGCGACGGCACGCTGTCCAAGCAGTTGCTCGACCTGGCGGCGCTCAACCTGGGCAGCGTGATCGTCAGCAAGCTGTTCGGGGTCGACAAGGAAGTCCAGCTGCGCTGCGCCGTCGCCGACTTCGCCATGAAGGACGGCATGGCCCAGACCCGCTCCGTCAAGCTCAGCACCAACGAAGCCGTGGTCGAGGCGGTGGGTACGCTGGATTTCGACCACGAGCATGTGGACCTGCACATCAAGCCGGAATCGCTGGAATGGAAGTTCTTTTCGCTGCGCACCCCGCTGACCGTGCGCGGGCCGTTCATAGACCCGCAGGTCGGCGTTGAGGCCGGGCCGCTGCTGGCACGCGCCGGCGCCGCCGTGGCGGCGGCCATCGCCGCGCCGGCGGCCCTCGCCCTGGTGCCCATCACGGTGCCCGCGGCGGAGGACGACGCCGAGTGCGCCAAGCTCCTCGCCCGGGCCGACGAGGCCGTGCGGGCCGGCCCCAGGGGCGCGCTCCCCAAGCCCGAAGCCAAGACGGCGCGGACCAGGCCCTAGTCGCCAAGGCGACCAGCGCAGAGGGTTTCCCCAAGGGTTGCGGCCAGGGAATGGCCAGATACTGCGGGCCGCGCCAGACCGATTTGCATGCCGGCGCACTTCACCGCGCGAGACCACCATGCCCGCTGCAACGCTCCGTCACCCTTCACGCCGCCGCATCCTGCAGGCCTCTGCGCTGGCACCGGTCGCGCTCCCGCTGGCGCCGCGTGCGCAGGCCCAGCCTTGGCGCATCGGACAGACCGCCGCGCTCACCGGGCCGCTTGCGTTTCCCTTCGTGGAAATGAACAAGGGCGTTGCCGCCGCCTTTCTGGAAGTGAACGAACAGGGCGGCATCGACGGCCGAAGGGTGGAACTGGTCAGCCTGGACGACGGCGGCCTGCCCGAGAAGGCGGCCGCCAACACCCAGGCGCTGATCGAGAAGGAACGGGTCTTCTGCATGTTCGGCTGCGGCGGCACGACCAGCGTGATGGGCGCGCTCCAGGTGCTGGTGCCGGCCAAGGTGCCGCTGATCGCGCCGGCCACCGGCTCCGACGCGCTGCGGCCGTTCAATCCGCTGGTGTTCCACACGCGCGCCAGCTATTCCCACGAGCTGGCGAAGATCGCGCGCCAAATCGGCTCGACCGGCTTCACCAAGTGCGCCGTCGCCTACTTCGACAACCCTTTCGGCAAGGCCACGCTGGCGGCCTTCGACGACGCCGCCAAGGCGAACAAGAACCAGGACTGGAAGGCTTTTCTCATCCAGGAAACGCCCGAAGGCGTGGCACGCGGCATCGAGGAGATCGTCGCCTTCCAACCCACGGCGCTGATGTCGCTGGCCATCGGCGCGCTCGGGATTCCGTTCTACAAAGGCCTGCGCAAACGCGTGCAGGCACCGGCGTTCTCAATTTCCTTCCTCGGCTCGCGCCCACTGCTTGCGGCACTGGGCGATGCTGCGGTCGGCATCACGGTGGCGCAAGTGGTGCCAAACCCGAACAACTCCGCCATGCCGGTGGTCTATGCCTACCGCAACGCGCTGAAGAAACTCGGCGACGTGGAGCCCGGCTATTCCTCGCTCGAAGGCTATGTGAATGCGCGCATCCTGCTGGAAGCGCTGCGCCGCACCGGGCGCACCGACAGCCGCGAACGGTTGGTGAATGCCATGCACGGGATGCGGCCGTACGACCTGGGCGGGTTCGAGGTTGGCTACGGCCCGAACGACCACAACGGCACGGACTTCGTCGAACTGACGTATTTCAACGGCGAGCGCTTCCGGCGCTGACGCGCCGGCCCCTGGCCGGATCAGCCGGCGTGCAAGGGGGTGTCGTTCACGACCACCCCGTCCTGGTCGGCGTACAGCCAGTCGCCCGGGTGTATCCAGACGCCGAGCACGGCAACCGGCACGTCGCGCTGGCCTTCACCGCGCTTGACGGTGGGCATGGGCACAAGGCCCAGCGCGCGGATGCCCACGCCGGCGGCGGCCAGTTCCTCTGCATCGCGCACGCAGCCATGGACGACCACGCCGGCCCAGCCGTTGCGCGCCGCGGCGGCGGCCACGTTGCCGCCCACCAGCGCCCGGCGCAGCGACCCGGCGCCATCGACCACCAGCACCCGGCCGGCGCCGGGGGTGTCGAGCGCCGCCTTGACGAGCGAATTGTCTTCAAAGCACTGGACCGTGCTCACCTGGCCGAAAAAAGCCGTGCGCCCGCCGAACGACTGCAGGCCGGGTGGCAGCACGCGAAACGGGCCGCCCTGGTCCTGCGTGTGCAGGTCGCAGAAATCGCAGGTGGAAAATGCAGCGGCGGGGGCGGCGGCGTGGGGCATGGCGGTGGTGCGCTTCAGGTGCGCAGTGGGGGAACCTTGCGGCAGTCGTCCGGCCGAGCCGCATTGGGCACCGGGCAGCGGTTGACTTCGAACGGCGAAAAGGACAGCAGCGTCGTCAATGCACTGGACGCCATGGTCAACGCCCAGAAGACAAAAAAGGCCAGCGTGTAGGTGCCTTCGCGCGAAAAGGCCAGGGGCTGGCCGGACCAGTGCAGGTCACTCGGGTCGACCAGGGCGAACACCAGCATTTCCAGCACGCAGGCGGCCAAAAATGCCGGCCAGGCGATCCACATCAGGCGTTGCGTCCACATCGGCGTGCTTCCTTATCAGGGGGTTACGGGCGCGCCTTCAGCGCGGCACATCCTGGGCCGGCGTCGCCGCATGGTTGCGGCCGCGCATGGCGGGTGCGAGGTTCTGGCCTTTTTCTTCCAGGGCCTTGTTGATGGCGATCCCTTTTTGGTAGTAATTCTCATCAACCACCGGGTCGGGCGTCCGCAGCGCCAGCCACAGGGTGACGAAGGATGCCACGACCACCACCGCCGGGCCGCCCACCACCAGCCAGACAAAACCGAACTTCCACCACGGCTCGGGGCGGGGCGATGCGGGGGAGGAAGCGTGTGTCATATAAGAACCATCCAAAGCGCGGTGCCATCCGGTCAACGGGGCACCAGAAACACGGATTTTTCCTGAACCTGGTCGTTCGTGCCGACCGCCTCGATGCGGAAGTGCACGGTGTGCGAACCCGGCGCGGCGGAGCCGTAGGGGATGCGCAGATTGACCGGCACCCAGCGCGACTGGGCCGCTTCGAGCTCGAATTCCGGCTCCGACGCGAGTTCCAGCCCATCGAGCCCCGACGCCGTGATGCGGTAGCGCCGCGTGGCTTCGGTGGCGTTCATGATCTGCAGCCGGTAGATGTTTTCCAGCTTGCCCCCCGCGACCACGCGCGAGAGCGCCGCCCGGTCGCGCACCACGTCCACCTTGAACGGTGTGCGCGTCACCAGGCTGGCGAGCATGCCCAGGCACAGCGCGATCAGAATGCCGGAGTAGATGAGCACGCGGGGGCGCAGCACGTGGCGCAGGATTTCCGCCTTGCCCCAGCCCTTGGCCACGGCGTTCTGCGTGGAAAAGCGGATCAGTCCGCGCGGGTAGTGCATCTTGTCCATCACGCTGTCGCACGCGTCCACACAGAGGCCGCAGCCGATGCACTCGTACTGCAGGCCGTCGCGTATGTCGATGCCCACCGGGCAGACCTGGACGCACAGCGTGCAATCGATGCAGTCGCCCAGGCCCTTGGCCTTGTAGTCCACCGTCTTGACGCGCGGGCCGCGCGGCTCGCCGCGGCCTTCGTCGTAGGTGACGATCATGGTGTCCTTGTCGAACATCGCGCTCTGGAAGCGCGCATACGGACACATGTATTTGCACACCTGCTCCCGCAGGAAGCCGGCGTTGCCATAGGTGGCGAAGCCGTAGAACGCCACCCAGAACATCTGCCAGCTGCCCTGCAGTGCCAGCAGTTCCGAGCCCAGTTGCCGGATCGGGACAAAGTAACCGACGAAGGTGAAGCCGGTCCAGACCGAAATGAGCACCCACAGGGTCTGCTTGAGCGACTTCTTCCAGATCTTTTCGAAGTTCCACGGGCCGTGGTCCAGCCGCAGCCGCGCGCTGCGCTCACCTTCGACCTTGTGCTCTATCCACATGAAGATCTCGGTGTAGACCGTCTGCGGGCAGGCAAAGCCGCACCACAAGCGCCCGGCCACCGCCGTGAACAGGAACAGCGACAACGCCGAGATGATCAGCAGGCCCGTGAGGTAGATGAAATCCTGCGGGTACAGGACCAGGCCGAACATGTAGAAGCGCCGCGCGCCGAGGTCGAACAGCACCATCTGGCGCTGGCCCCACTCCAGCCACGGCAGGCCGTAGAACACCGCCTGTGTGATGAACACCATGGCCCAGCGCCAGCGGGCAAAGAACCCGCTGATGGAGCGTGGGTAGACCTTTTTCTGCGCCTCGTAGAGCGACCCACCGCCGTCCTTGGCGGACGGCTGCGATGCCACCGGTGCTATCGGGATGACCTTGCGGGGCTTGGCGCCGGGGGTATTCATGAAAACCTAATCTGGAGACTCAGCACAGCATCGGCAAGATTGCCAGGAACGCAAAACCTTTGCTGGCCAGGGACGTAAAGCGGAGCGCAGAGCTCGGTTACCCGACTCGGCGACTCCGCGGGGCGACCATCAACGGGCGGCGGCCGGCCGGTTCGACTTGCCCCACACATAGGCGGTGAGCACCCGGATCTGGGGCTCGGTCAGCTTGCCCGCCTGGGCGGGCATTTCGTTGGTCTTGCCGTTGTTGATCATGGCCGTGATGGCCGCTTCGCCCCAGCCGTGCAGCCAGATGTCGTCGGTGAGGTTGGGGGCGCCGAGTGCCTGGTTGCCCTTGCCGTCCATGCCATGGCAGGCGGCGCAAGCGACGAACTTGGCCTTGCCGAGCGAGGCGCGCACCGAGTCGTTCGGGCTGCCCGACAGGCTCAACACGTAGTGCGCCACGTTGCGCACATCTTCCGACGCACCGACCGCGGCCGCCATGGGCGGCATGACGCCGACACGGCCGTTGTGGATGGTTTCGCTGATCGTCTCAGGCGTTCCGCCGTAGAGCCAGTCGCCATCGGTGAGGTTGGGGAACCCCTTGCTGCCGTGCGCGTCCGAGCCGTGGCACTGGGCGCAGTTGTTCATGAAAAGGCGCTCGCCAATGGCCATGGCCGGCGCATCGCCCGCCAGCTGCTCGGTGGACATGGAGGCGAAACGGGCATAGACCGGCGCGATCTCGGCCTCGCCCTTTTGCATTTCCTCCTGGTACTCCTTGACCACGGTCCAGCCGAACTTGCCGGCGAAATTGCCCAGGCCCGGATAGACCGCGAGGTAGCCCAGGCCGAAGACGATGGTGATGACGAACAGCCACATCCACCAGCGCGGCATGGGGTTGTTCATTTCGGTCAGGTCTTCGTCCCAGACGTGGCCAGTGGTGTTGTCGGCGGTGGAGTCGACCTTCTTGCGTGCCGTGAGCCACAGCAACAGCAGGCAGCCGATGATGCCGGCCAGCGTCAGGCCGGCGACGTAGATCGACCAGAAATTGTGGGTGAAATCGCTCATGGGAGGTTCTCGTATTCCGAGCAGCTCGGATCAATCTTGTTCGAAGGGAAGGCGCGCGGCTTCTTCAAAGCGCTCGCGGTTGCGGCTGGAATACGCCCACACGCCTATGCCAAGGAAGCAGGCGAACGACAGCAGCGTGAAAATGATGCGCAAGGTCGTGATGTCCATGGCATGGCCTCCTGGTGTTTATTTGAGGGTACGGCCCAGCACCTGCAGGTAGGCCACGATGGCGTCCATTTCGGTCTTGCCCTGGACATCACCAGCCGCGGCGGCAATCTCTTGGTCCGTGTAGGGCACTCCGAGGCGACGCAGCGCGTTCATGTGCGGCGCCACCCCTTCGGGGTCGATCTTGGTGCCTTCAAGCCAGGAATACGCCGGCATGTTGGACTCGGGGACCACGTCGCGCGGGTTGTTCAGGTGGATGCGGTGCCACTCGTCGCTGTACTTGCCGCCGACCCGGTGCAGGTCCGGGCCGGTGCGCTTGCTGCCCCACTGGAAGGGGCGGTCGTAGACGAACTCGCCAGCGACCGAATAGTGGCCGTAGCGCAGCGTTTCCGCGCGGAAGGGCCGGATCATCTGCGAATGGCAGTTGTAGCAACCCTCGCGCTGGTAGATGTCTCGGCCGACCAGCTGCAGCGCCGTGTAGGGCTTGAGGCCGGTGATCGGCTCGGTGGTCGACTTCTGAAAGAACAGCGGCACGATTTCTACCAGCCCGCCAACCGCAACCACCAGGACGATCAGCACGATCATCAGGAAGTTGTTGGTTTCGACGTTCTCGTGGGAGAAACCTTTTTTAGGGGCGTTGTTGGTTTGGGACATGAATCAATCCTAAGAACTCAGGCATGGGCCGGCTTGAGGGCCGGGATCGCCACGGTGGTCGAGCGGCCGGAACTGGCCGTTACCCAGACGTTCCAGGCCATGACCACCATGCCCACGAGATACAGCAGACCGCCGAGCATGCGGATTACATAGAACGGATAAGTCGCCTTCACGCTCTCGACGAAGGTGTAGGTCAGCGTGCCGTCGGTGTTCACGGCGCGCCACATCAGCCCCTGCATCACCCCGGCGATCCACATCGCGGCGATGTACAGCACGATGCCGATGGTGGCGAGCCAGAAGTGCAGCTCGATCGCCTTGACGGAATGCATCTTCTCCCGGCCGAACAGGCGCGGGATGAGGTAGTAGAGCGAGCCCATGGTGATCAGGCCGACCCAGCCCAGGGCGCCCGAATGCACGTGGCCCACCGTCCAGTCGGTGTAGTGGCTGAGCGCGTTGACCGTCTTGATGGACATCATCGGGCCTTCGAACGTGGACATGCCGTAGAACGACAGCGAGACGATCAGGAAGCGCAGGATCGGGTCGTCGCGCAGCTTGTGCCAGGCACCCGACAGCGTCATCATCCCGTTGATCATGCCGCCCCAGCTGGGCGCCAGAAGAATCAGCGAGAACACCATGCCGACCGATTGCGTCCAGTCGGGAAGCGCGGTGTAGTGCAGGTGGTGTGGGCCCGCCCACATGTAGGTGAAGATCAGCGCCCAGAAGTGGACGATGGACAGGCGGTAGCTGTAGACCGGGCGGTTGGCCTGCTTGGGAATGAAGTAATACATCATGCCCAGGAAGCCCGCCGTGAGGAAGAAGCCCACCGCGTTGTGCCCGTACCACCATTGCACCATGGCGTCCTGCACGCCGGCGTAAGCCGAGTAACTCTTCATGAAGCCGGCCGGCATGGCCGCGCTGTTCACGATGTGCAGCAGGGCCACGGCGAGGATGAAGCCGCCGTAGAACCAGTTGGCCACGTAGATGTGGCGCACCTTGCGTATGCCGATGGTGCCGAAGAACACGATGGCGTAGGCCACCCACACCAGCGCGATCAGGATGTCGATGGGCCACTCCAGCTCGGCGTATTCCTTGCCCGTGGTATAGCCCAGCGGCAGGCTGATGGCGGCCGCCACGATGACCAGCTGCCAGCCCCAGAAGGTGAAGGCGGCGAGCGGCCCCGCGAACAGGCGCACCTGGCAGGTGCGCTGCACGACGTAGTAGCTGGTGCCGATGAGCGCGCTGCCCCCGAAGGCAAAAATCACCGCGTTGGTGTGCAGCGGCCGCAGGCGCCCGTAGCTCAGCCAGGGAATGCCGAAATTGAGTTCGGGCCAGGCGAGCTGGGACGCGATAAGCACGCCGACCAGCATGCCGACCACGCCCCACACCACGGCCATGATGGAAAACTGCCGGACCACGGTGTCGTTGTAGTAGCCGGCATTTGCTGTTGTTGAAGGAGTCATCGATTACCTCTGAAGTCTGCGAAAGTATTAACCGGACAGCAAGTAGTGTTTTTGACCGCTGTCAATTGTCCCGAAGAATGCGTTCGGCTTCCTGGTCGACGTTCTCGAACTGGCCCCGGTAGACGGCCCACCACAAGGCCAGGAGCACCAGCAGCACCAGGCCGACCGAGAGCGGAATGAGCACGTAGAGAATGTCCATGGCAATCCTTTCCAGCTCAAGCGCGCGCAACGGCCGCGACGGGCAGTGAGGGGGTGGCGCTTGCCGCGTGCAGCGGCGGCAGGGTGCGCGCCAGCCGGGCCGCGTTGGTCACCACCAGCAGCGAACTGGCCGCCATGCCCAGGCCGGCGAGCCAGGCGGGCATGAGCCCGACCACCGCCAGCGGCACGCACAGCGCGTTGTAGCCGGCGGCCCACCAAAGATTCTGCCGTACCACGCGCATGGTCTGGCGGCTGAGCAGGCCACACTGCCCCACCAGGCGCAGCTGCCCGCTGAGCAGGACGAAATCGGAGCGCAGGCGCGCCAGCGGCACCGCGCTGCCGAGCGCAAAGGACACATGCGCCGCGGCGAGCACCGGCCCATCGTTGAGCCCATCGCCCACCATGGCCACGCGCCGCCCGCGCGCCTGCAGCGCACGCAGCGCCTCCAGCTTGTCGGCGGGCGTGCAATCGCCGCGCCATTGGGCAATGCCGGCCCGTTCGGCCACGCGCGCCACCGAGGCGGACCCGTCGCCGGACAGGACCTGGACACCGATCCCCGCAGCGGCCAGCGCGCGCAGCAAGGAGGGCACCTCGCTGCGCAAATCTTCCTGCAAGGCGAAGTGGGCGCACCAGCGCCCGGCCTGCGGGCCGTCGGCCCAGGCCAGCGACACCTGGACGCCGTCCAGGTCCGGCCGCTCCACAGCGGCATGTTCGGCCGAGCCAAGCCGCACGGCACGTGGCACATCCGTGCTGCCCGCAGGCCGCACCTGCGCCGAGATGCCGCGCCCGGCCGTCTCGCTCGCGTCCAGCACCTCCCAGGCGGGGCTTGCGCCGGGCGCCATGGCCTCGTAGGCCGCCACCAGCGCGCGCGAAGCCGGGTGCAGGGAGTGGCGTGCCAGCGCGGCCGCGAGGCCCAGCGCGGCGGCCTGCGTCCAGCCAGGCGCCAGCTCCGCCTGGGCGAGGGCCATGCGGTCGTGCGTGAGCGTGCCGGTCTTGTCGAACACCACGGTATCGACGCCGGCGAGTGTCTCCAGCGCCTGCAGGTTGCGCACCAGCACGCCCTCGCGCGCCAGGGCGCCGGCGGCCGAGAGCATGGCCACCGGCGTGGCCAGGGAAAGCGCGCAGGGGCAGGTGACGATGAGCACCGACACCGCCACCATCAGGGCGTGCTGCGGATCGCTCGGCCACCACCAGAGCAGCGCCCCGAGCGCCGCCAGCAGCACGCCCACCAGGAAGGGGCGCGCCACGCGGTCGGCCAGCTGGGCCAGGCGGGGTTTTTGCAGCGAGGCGCTTTCCATCAGGGCCACGATCTCGCCAAAGCGCGTATCGGGGCCCAGGCGCAGGATCTGCACCTCCAGCGCCGCTTCCAGATTGACGCTGCCGGCCGACACCTGCGCGCCCACGGTGCGCCAGCGCGGCGTGGATTCGCCCGTCAGCAGGGCTTCGTCAACGCGCGAATTCCCCGCCACGATGCTGCCGTCCGCCGGGAACACCTCGCCGGGGAGCACGCGCACCACGTCGCCCTGCACCAGCCGGCGCAGCGCAACGCGCGAAAAACCGCCATCGCTGCCGCGCCGCTCAATGCTGTCCGGCAGGCGGTTCATCAGTGCCTCCAGGGCGCCGGCCGTGCGGTCGCGCAGGCGCAGCTCCAGCAAGCGCCCGGTCAGCAGAAAGAAGACGAACATGGTCAGCGAGTCGTAGTACACCTCGCGCCCGAACAGACCTTCGGGGGCGAAAGTGCCCAGGGTGCTGATGCCGAATGTGATCCCCATGCCCAGCGCCACCGGCAGGTCCATGCTGATGCGGCGGTGGCGCACATCGGCCCAGGCGCTGGAGAAGAACGGCCCGCAGGCGAACAGCACCACGGGCAGGCTGATGACCCAGGAGGCCCAGCGCAGGAGCGCCTCCATTTCCAGGCTGAGATCGCCGGGCTGGGCGATGTAGGCCGGCCACGCGTACATCATGACCTGCATCATGCAGAAACCCGCCACCAGCCAGCGCCACAGGGCACTGCGGTTCTCGCGCAGGCGTTGCTCGCGCGCCGCGACGTCGACGGCGGGGAGCGCCCGGTAGCCGGCCTTACGCACGGCGTCCAGCCACTGCGAGGGCCGGGCGAGGCCGGCGTTCCAGAGCACGCGCGCGCGCCGGGTGGCACTGCTCACCTCGACCTGCTCGACGCCGGGCACGGCGCGCAGCGCGTCTTCGATGGTCAGGGCGCAGGCGGCGCAGTGCATGCCCTCGATGACGAGGTGCGATTCCCAGCGCTCACCCGCCTGGGCGCCCGCCAGCGGGCGGCCAAAATGCGGCCATTCGGCCGGATCGTCGAGCAAATCGGCGGCGTTGGACGCGCCGTTGCCTTCGGCGCCAGGGGTTTGCGGCAGGGGCGCCGGAAACACAGGTACCGAAAAGGGCTTTGACATGGCGCAAGCTTACCCCACAGGAATTCCGGGCAATTGACCTGCATCAAGCGCGCAAGCGCCCCGCGGGCCTACGCTGGCGGCACCGTGTTCATACCTATGAGGCCTGCCATGTACAAGCGCATTCTTGTTGCCACCGACGGCTCCGAACTCTCCAGCAAAGCCGTGCAGAGCGCCATCGCGCTGGCCGCCCTGAGCGGCGCGGCGCTGGTCGCCCTGAAGGTGGTGCCGCGCTACCCGCGCGCCTATATGGAGGGCTCGCTGCCGGTGGACACCCAGAATATCAAGAAGATCGAGGCGCAATGGGCGGCCAGCGCCCAGGCCGAGGTGGACGCCGTCCGGGCCGAGGCGTCCGCCCAGGGCGTGAGCGCCAAGGCCGTGGTGGCCAAGTCCGATCTGGTGGCCGAAGCGCTGATCGCCGCCGCCAAGAAACACAAATGCGACCTGATCGTCATGGCATCCCATGGGCGCAAAGGCATCAAGCGCCTGCTGCTGGGCAGCGAAACCCAGCATGTGCTGACGCACTCGCACATTCCGGTGCTGGTGCTGCGCTGACCACGCCGCCTTTTTCAAGGCAAAAACAGGCGCTAGCGCTTGCTGGGTAATGGTTAGCAGCTATTGTTTTTGGTAGCTGCTGATACCCGGCTCGCGCGCCAGGGCGCGCATCGCCTGCTGCGCCGGGCGTGCCAGGCAGCGCTGCAGCCACTCCGCGCTCAAGGGGTGGGCCGCCAGCAGTTCGCGCGCCGGCATGGCCCAGGCGAGCACGCTCGCCACGCACAGGTCGGCCACCGTGAAGCGCTCGCCCGCCAGCCAGGCGTGGCCGCGCGCCTGCGCGGCCTGCAGTTCGCCTTCCAGCACCGCCAACGGCACGGCCAGGCGTTTTTCCGCCGCGGCGGCAAGCTCCGGCTTGCGCTCGGCCTCGGGCATGGCGCGCCGGTGCATCAGCACCGTGAGGGCGTCCTTTTCCAGTTCGGACACCGTCCAGAAACTCCAGCGCAGCGCCTGGGCGTCCTCGGCCGGCGTCGCCGGGCTGATGCCCACGCCGTCGGGCCTACCATGGTGGCGCGCCAGGTACAGGGTGCAGGCCATGCTTTCCCAGAGCACCACCTCGCCCTCGGGGCGGGCATCGACCAGCACGGGGATGTGGCCGTTCGGGTTCAGGGCGCGAAACGGGGCGCTGCGCGTGGCGCCCTCCTGGTAGCGCAGGGGCACGTGGACGAAGTCCAGGCCGAGTTCGGTGGCCGCCCACAAGGGCCGCACGGCGCGGGATGCGGCAATGCCGTAGATGGTGAGGGACATAGCTCCGTTCGAAAGTGGAAAAAAGAGGATACCAAGCCGCGCCCCGCGCACGGCCTTGACACAACGCAAGGCGAGCGCAGACCGCGCCGCGCAGCCGTTCCCCAGGGGCCATCGGCCAAGGACAATAGGCGTCCGTGAGCTCCCCACGCGCCCTTCCCCGCCGCCGCCGCGCGGCCAGTCTGCTGGCCCTGCTGGCGGCGCTGGCGCAGTTGTGGATGGTGCAGCTCAGCCAGCAGCACCTGGTCAAGCAAGTGGTGGACGCGCTGCCCTGGGGCGAGGTCTGCCGGGCCGACGGCCCGGGCATGCCGGACTCCGGGGACTCCGGCCAGCCCATGGGCATGGGCGGAATGGGCTGCGCGGTGTGCGCCGTCGCCGGCACGGGACTGGCGCCGCCGCCCATCCTGCTGGCGGGCCTGGCCCCAGCGCGCGTCGCCAGCACGGCGCCGTGGGCACACCCCGGCGCGCCAGCGCAACAGCGCGTTCGCGGCCTGCGGCCGCAGCCCCAGGCGCCGCCGCCCGCACGGGCCTGAACCTTTCTCCTTCCGACATGCTCCGGCGCCGCCGCGCGCCGGGCGTCGCCACGCACGCACGCCTCCCGCGGGGCCGGCGTGCCCGCCCCCTCATTTTCCGGAAATCGTTGCCATGAACCGTTTTGCCTCCCTTGCCCGGCGTCCGCACGCCTGGCCCGCCGCCACCCACGCCCTGCGCCCGCTGTGCGCGCTCCTCGCGGCCCTGCCCCTGGCCAGCCTGGCGCAGGAAGCCACCATGCCGGCCGTCACGGTGCGCGCCACCCCCGCCGCGGCGCCGGCCACCTTGCCCGAGCAGCCCACGCCGGAGGCCCTGGCCGCCGGACGCGCCAGCGGCGGCGACACCGCCGCCCTGCTGCGCAGCATCACCGGCCTGAGCTTGCAGGGCGCCGGCGGCATGTCCAGCCTGCCCAGCCTGCACGGCATGACGGACGACCGCCTGCGCATCGTGCTGGACGGCATGGACCTGGTGTCCTCCTGCGGCAACCACATGAACCCGCCGCTGTCTTATGTGGACCCTTCGCGGGTGGCGGCGGTGCGGGTGTACACCGGCGCCGTGCCGGTGAGCGTGGGCGGCGACAGCATCGGCGCCGGCATCCAGGTAGATACCGCTGCGCCGGCCTTCGCCGCCCCCGGCCAGGGCCCCGTGACGCACGGCGAACTGGGCGCCTGGGCGCAGAGCAACGGCCATGGCCTGGGCGGCCACGCCAGCGCGACCTACGCCACCGAACGCCTGAGCCTGCGCTACGACGGCTCGATCGCGCAAGCGGACAACTACCGCGCCGCCCGCGCCTTCAAGGCCGCCGGGCCGGTGGGCGCCGACAAGCCCGGCCGCATCCTCGCCGGCGACGAAGTGGGCTCGACCAGCTACCGCGCGCGCAACCATGCCCTGGCCGTCGCGCTGCGCTCAGACGAGGGCCTGCTCGGACTGGAGCTGGGCATGCAGGACGTGCCCTACCAGAACTTCCCCAACCAGCGCATGGACATGACGCGCAACGACAGCACGCACCTGAACCTGCACTACCAGCGCAACTTCGCCTGGGGCGAAGTGCAGGCCCGCGCCTGGCACGAGCGCACGCGCCACGGCATGAATTTCGGCCCCGACAAGCAGTTCTGGTACGGGCCCGCTGGCAACGTGCCCGGCATGCCCATGGACACGCTCGGGCGCACCAGCGGGGCCCAGCTCAGCGGCGACATCGTGCTCTCGGAGCGCGATACGCTGCGCGTTGGTGCCGAGGCCCTGCGCTACCGGCTGGACGACTGGTGGATGCCGTCCGGCGGCGGCATGGCGCCCGACATCTTCCGCAACATCGCCCAGGGCCAGCGCGACCGCCTGTCGGTGTACGGCGAATGGGAAACGCGCTGGAGCCCGGCCTGGGTCGGCCAGTTCGGCCTGCGCGCCAGCCGGGTGCACAGCAACAGCGGCGCCGTACAGGGCTACAACGCCAGCTACGGCGCGGACGCGGCCGCGTTCAACTCCGCCGACCGCAGCCGCAGCGACCACCACCTCGACTTCAGCGCGCTGGCGCGCTACACGCCGAACGCGGGCAGCAGCTACGAACTCGGCTTCTCGCGCAAGACGCGCTCGCCCAACCTCTACGAGCGCTTCGCCTGGTCCACGGGCGGCATGGCCATGCGCATGGTCAACCTGGCCGGCGACGGCAACGGCTATGTCGGCAACCTCGGCCTCAAGCCCGAAACCGCCCACACCCTGAGCGCCACCGCCGCCTGGCACGACGCGGGCGGCCAACGCTGGGGCCTGCGTCTGACGCCCTGGCTCAGCCAGGTGCGCGATTACATCGACGCCGAGCGCTGCAGCGGCGGGAGCGGCGCGATGGCCGCCTGCAGCAGCGCCAACCTGAGCGGCGAGCGCAAGTTCGTCTACCTGCGCTTTGCCAATACCGACGCGCGTCTGTGGGGCCTGGACCTCAGCGGCTTCCTGGCGCTGGGCCGCAGCGACGCGCTGGGCGACCTGCGCCTGGAAGGCAGCGTAAGCCAGGCGCGCGGGCGCAACCGCGGCACCGGCGACGGCCTCTACAACACCATGCCCCTCAACGCCCGCCTGGCGCTGACGCAGCAGCGCGGCGCCTGGAGCAGCACCGCCGAGGTGCTGCTGGTGGCCGCCAAGACGCGTGTCTCGGCCGTGCGCAACGAGTTGCCGACGGCGGGCTATGGCTTGCTCAACCTGCGTGCCAGCTACCAGTGGCAGCAGTGGCGCCTGGACGCCGGCATCGACAACGTGTTCGACCGCTACTACGCCCACCCGCAGGGCGGCGCCTACACCGGCCAGGGCGCCACCATGGGTGGCACGGCCGTCCCCTGGGGCGTGCGCGTGCCGGGCATGGGGCGCTCCCTCAAGCTGGGCCTGAGCATGCAGTGGTGACGCCGCACGACGGAAAGCTATATAAATCATAGCTACAAACCACCGACTACATTGCGGAAACGACCAATTTCACCATGAATTTGTCGCGGTGCCGGCAGCAAAGCTTGACGCCTTCGCTGCCGCACCGCCCGCGGACGGGCTATCCTGACCCTGTTGCGCCGCCCGGCGCCCACGCACCCAGGAGAACCCATGGAACCGACCCTCACGCCCACCCAACTGAACGAACTGCGCGAACTGCTGCTCGCGCGCCGCGCCGAGCTGATGGCGCAAATGCAGCAAAACCGCGAGAACCTGGCGCCGCCATCCGAGGACGAAGGCGCCGTCCTGCAGCGCAACGTGGCGCGCGAGGTGGATCAGACGCTGAGCGACATCGACGCCGCCGACCTGGTGCGCATCGACCACGCCCTGGCCCGCATGGACGAGGGCGGCTATGGCGAATGCGGCGAATGCGGCTGCGCCATTCCTTTCGAACGCCTGCGTATCGAGCCGCAGACGCAGCATTGCGTGGACTGCAAGTCGCGCTGGGAAAGCCGCCAGGCCGCCCGCTGAGCCCAGCACCGCGCACACAAGCGCCAAGGCACGCCGCCATGAAAGGCCTCCAGCCCCTTGCCGCCCTGCTGCTCGGCTGGGCCGCCTGCACCGCCGCCCCGGCCGCCGGCCCCACAGCCAACGCGCCGGCGCCCCCGCCGTCGCCGGCCCCGCCTGTCACCACCCAAGCCGCACCCGCCTCCACGGCACCCAGCCCCACGGCCGACGGCAGCGGAGTACTCGATCCCCGCGCCCGCACCGTCTGGGCACGTTGCGTCGAGGGCATGCGCTGGAACGGCAGCACCTGCACCGGCCAGGCGCTGCTGCTCACGCGCGCCGAAGCCACCGCCCGCGCCAAGGCGCGCAGCGCGACCGACGGCCGGGCCTGGCGCCTGCCGCGCACCCTGGAATTGCGCCGCCTGGTGGACAGGCAGGCCACACCGCCCGGGCTGGACCGCCGCCTTTTCCCGGCCGCGCCCGGCGGCCTGCACTGGTCGGGCAGTGCCTCGGTGCGCCGGCTCTCGGCCAACCCGTACAACTACGACAACGTCGCCAGCGGCCGCAAAGAGGGCAACCGCCTGGCCGCCCTGGAAGGCTGGGCCGTGGACATGGACACGGGCGAAGCCCTCGGCGACGTGGCGCGCAGCAGCAGGCTGCCGGTGCGCCTGGTGCGCGGCGCTGATTAGGGCTGCCAGGCACAACGCACGCATGCCCGACAATCGGCCATGCCTTTTTTTGCCGCCGAACCCCCCCTGCCCCACGGCACGCCGACACGCACCGCCGTGCTGCTGTGCAACCTGGGAACGCCCGAAGCCCCCACGCCGGCGGCGGTGCGGCGCTACCTGGGTGAATTTCTGTCCGACCGACGCGTCGTGGAGATCCCGCGTGCCCTGTGGTGGCCGCTCCTGCACGGCATCATTTTGCGCACCCGGCCAGCGAAATCGGCGGCCAAATACGAAAGCATCTGGACCGACGCCGGATCGCCCCTCGCCGTCTGGACCGAAAAACAGTCCAAGCTGCTGCGCGGGTGGCTGGGCGAAGCGGGCTTTCCGGTCCTGGTGCGCCACGCCATGCGCTACGGCCAGCCCTCCATCGCCAGCCAGCTCGATGCGCTCAAGGCCGAAGGGGCCACGCGCATTCTGGTGCTGCCGCTGTATCCGCAGTATTCGGCGACGACCACCGCGAGCGTGTTCGATGCCGTCTACGCCTGGGCCGGGCGCACGCGCCACGTGCCGGAGCTGCGCTTCGTCAACCGCTACCACGACCACCCCGCCTACATCGATGCCCTGGCCAAGAGCGTGGAAGCCCACTGGCGCGCCCACGGCCGGGGCGAGCTGCTGGTGATGAGCTTTCACGGCGTGCCCGAGCGCACCCTGCACCTGGGCGACCCCTACCACTGCGAGGCACGCAAGACCGGGCGCCTGCTGGGCGAACGCCTGGGCCTGACCGAGGCGCAGATGCGCCTGACCTTCCAGTCGCGCTTCGGCAAGGCCCAGTGGCTGCAGCCCTACACCCTGCCGACGCTAATCGGCCTGGCCAAGAGCGGCGTGCGCCGCATCGACGTGCTGTGCCCCGGCTTTGCGAGCGACTGCCTGGAAACCCTGGAAGAAATCAACCAGGAAGGGCGCGAAGCCTTCCTGCACGCCGGCGGCGAGCAATTCCACTACATCGCCTGCCTGAACGACAGCCCGGCCTGGATCGGCGCGCTGTCGGACCTGGCCCAGCAGCATCTGGCGGGCTGGCCGGTGCAGCCGGCCAACCCCGCGCTGCGCGCGGCATCGCGCGAACGCGCCTTGGCCAGCGGCGCCAAGGACTGACAGCACCGCCTGGGCGGGCGCAGCCGGTTCAGGCGGCGGCGACCGGCGCGCGCAGCAGCATGCCGGCGATGCGCTCGCTGAGCGCTTCGCGCCGCGCATCCAGGCTGGCCGCCAATACGGGGCCGCCGACATCCGGCGCAAACCCCCGGGCCGGCGCGAGCGCCTGCACCACCGGCCGCAAGGCCGCATCGCCTTCGTCCTGCGCCCCGACCGCCAGCCGCTTCGTGGCGGCGTGCCCGCGCTGCTCCAGCGCGCCCACCAGGCGCATCAGGCTGCCCGCCAGGCCAAGCAGCACGGCGTCTTCCAGCGTGAGCTCCTCAACGCCCTGCAGCTTGTGCCGGAGCTTGCGCGGCAGCTGGCTCCAGCCCTGGCTGGCGACCCCGCCCACAGCGGCGCCCAGCGCCGTGGCCGCGCCCAGCGACATGCCGGCCAGGGCCAGGTCGGCGGCGAATCCCACGGCGGCCCCCACCGCCGCGCCGGTGCCCAGCTTGCGCCCGGCGTCCTGCAGGGTCTCGGGGTGGAACAGGTCGTCCTGCCAGCGCCCGCTGGTCCACGGCTCCAGCGCCAGGTCGGCCTCGTCGGGCCGAAAGCCGTAGACCCCAAGGATGGCCTGGACGGCCTCGTGCGTGCGTTCGGCCAGCGCGGCGCGCATCCGCGCCACCGCCTGCTCGCGTCCGGCGGGCGTCTGCAGCACCGCGCGGGCCACCGGCTGGCGCAAGCCCGCCGCATGCACCAGCAGGCGCGCCACCAGCATGGCGGCGGCCGCGTGCCGCGCCTGGGCTTGCCGATCGAGTTCGGCCACCACGGCCTGCAATTCGCTGCTGCGTGCGCGCAGCAGCACGGACAGATCCTGGAACAGCTGCCGCTCGGCACCGGCGAAAGGCGCCACGGCGTCGAACTGCATCCATATGTGCAGGTTGAAGCCGGTCAGCACGTCGCGCCAGGCGGCGGCCCGCTCGGGGGCGCCGGCGATGAAATTGAGCACCGGCATCACCGGGCGGGCACAGGCGCAGAGCAGCTCCAGCTCGCTGCGGTATTTGGGCAGCACGTCCTGGCGGCAATCGATGACGTAGATCGCGGCGTCCGCCTCCAGCACCTTGCGCAGCACCTTGGCTTCCTGCTCGTAGGCGGCATGGGCCTCCGGGCCGGCCAGGAAGGCGCGCACCCGGTCGACCGGGTTGGCATACGCCCCGGGGAGCCGGGCGATGAAATGCTGCAGCGCGACGGCGTCTTCGAGCCCCGGCGTGTCGAAGAAGCGCAGCGCAGCGCGCCCGGCAATGCGCAGATCAATCCCTTCGACATGCCGCGTGGTGCCGGGGCGGTCGGACACCTCGCCGAACCCGCTCTGGCGCGTCAAGGTGCGCAGCAGCGAGGTTTTTCCGGCGTTGGTGTGCCCGACGACGGCAATCTGCACGCCTTCGCTCATGGTGAACCCTCCTGGGGCGCGGTGCCCGGGTCGCTACCCGCCGCCCATTGCGCGGCGGCGGCCGGGTGGTCGAACACGCGCCAGCCATCGAGCCGGCTGGCCAGCACCCAGGCCCGCCAGCGCTGCACGCCCTGCTCCGCTGCCTGCGCCCCTTCAGCGGCGGGTGCGCCCAACAGCAGGGCCGAACGCCCGGCGGACGCGGCCGCTTCGCGCAGAAAGCGCGCTGTTCCGCGGTCGGGCGACGCCTGCGCGTCGCACACCACCACGAGGCTACGGGGCTGCAGGCGTGCGAGCTCGGCCTGCACCTGCGCCTGCTCGTCCATGCTGCCGGCAATGCGTACCAGCCACGCCGCGCCGTCGGCCAGCGGCTGCGGCGGCCACTCGGCACCGGCCGGGAGTTCGAAACCGACGACGGCAGTGGGCACGCCCGGCGCGCCCGGATGGTGCCCGCGTGCCAAGGACGGCGCGGCATGCGGCCGCTCGGGGTCGGTCACTTCGGCGGGTTCCAGCGCCCGCAGGCGGGCCAGCAGCCGCTGGTAGTAGGGCTCGCCCAGCGGCAAGGCGACACGCCGCGCCGCGCGCCGCAGCACCAGCCAGCACCACAAGGCGCACAGGGCGCGCGGCAGCAAGCCATAGAGCGCCACGCAGGACAGCAGCCACCAGGCGGCCTGCCGCGCCGGCCAGACGCCCGCCGTTGCGCCTTCTGCAGGTACCGGCACGGGGGCGCCCAGCCAGGCAGGCAGCGCGCCCGTCGCCCGGGCCAGGGCGGAAAACCATTCCGGACCGAGGATGGTGGTTTCCCAGGTGAGCGCATAGGCACGAAAGGCAAAGGCCCACAACAGGCCGCCGAGCAGAAAGACGAAGCCGAGCGTCCAGACCACGTGGCCCACCCCGCCGAAGGCCCAAACGGCCAGGCGCTCGCGCGCCAGCAGGCGCAAGCCCCCCTGCGCCAACGCATCGGCGTGTGGGCCGCGCCCGGGCGCGAGCCGCAGCGCGATGGCCGCGAGCACGCGCCCGAGCGACAGCACGGCCCCTGAAGCCCCGCCGCTGCGCACCAGGCTGGCCAGCCAGAGGAGCAGCGTCAGCAGGTGCAGCCCCAGGGCCGAGACCAGGGCGCCGGCGGCATTGATGGTGCGCCCCTCCGCCAGGACAGCGAACACCAGGCCGTTGGCCAGCGCCAGCACGGCCGCCGCCCCCAGCACCAGGAGCAGCCAGGCGGCTTCGCGCCAACGTGCGAGCTGTGTGACCAGCCCGAGCCGCTCGGCCAGCAGCCAGGTGCGCGCCGCCAGCTGCTGGGCGGGGTCGGTGTGGGCACGCTGGGCCCGCGCCAGTTCCTGCGTGTCGTCGAGCGCGCCGGTCTCCTCGATGCGCTCAAGCGCCTCGGCCAGCCAGGCCGTGGCCAGGGCGGAATGCCCGGGCGTCATACCGGGAATCCGGCGCTCGGCGTGACGGACCGCACCAAAACGCCCCCGGGTCGCGCGTTCGTCTGACAGACGGCCAGGCGCGCTTGCGGTGCAATCCAGTACAGAGGGCGTCCGACCCCTCGCCCCCACCGCCCCGGAGTCCCGCCATGAAATGCCGCCGCCCTTCGCGCCACGCCCCCAAGCATTCGTTGGCCGCTTTCGCCTTGACGGTGGCGCTGGCATTCATTGCCTCGGCGGCGCAGTTGCTGCCCGACATCACCGCCCAGTCGGCGGACGCCTTGCCCGCCCTGCACGACGGGCTGGACCTGGTGATGCTCGACTTCGGCATCCAGTAAGACCCACCGGCCCACGTCAGGGCTCCTGCCGCGCAATGGCGGCCCGGCGGCGCAGCCGCTGCGCTTCCTGTTCCTGCCCGGCGCGCTCCGCCAGCCCGATCTGCACGCCCAGCCACGCCAGCAGGGGGCGCCGCCAGCCTTGCTGCGAGGCGGTGTCCACGGCCAGTTGCACGAGCTGGGGCGAGGCTTCGCCGCGCACCAGCCCTGCCCCGGCGGCGACCAGCCGCGCCAGGGGATCGGGCTGTGCGGCGACGGCCGCCGCCAGCGGCGCCCCCGAGGCGGTGGCCGCCGCGCGCTGCGCCTCCGGCAACAAAGCCACATCGGCCGCGCTGGCGCGCCCTTCCAGGTAGCGCGCGTAGGCCTGTTCGGCCGGATTGGCGTCGGCGGCCAGGGCGGCAAAGCGCTCGCAGGGAGCGGTATCCAGGCTGGCGATCTGCGCCGCGCAGCGCAGCAGTTCCAGGCGCGCGAGTTGGGCGGGGTCTCCGGTGCGGGAAAGCGCGGCGCGAGCGCGGTCGAATTCGGCCTGCTCGACGCGTTCGCGCCCTTCGAAATAGGCCTGCACGGCGCGCTCGGCCGCGCCATGGGCCTCGCGTTGCCACTGCGGCGCTGGCGGCTGGGAGCCACAGCCGGCAAGCACCAGCAGGGCCGACCCGGCCAGCGCCCGGGCACGCATGCGGTGCGGTGGCACGGCGGGCTTCATGGCAGGACGATCTCCTTCTCACGCGCGAAGGGCCAGCGGCGGTTGATGTCGTCCACCAGGCTGTCCACCTTGCGCAAGCTGGCCTCGACGTCGGCGCGCAGGGCGCCCAGGTCGGCGGTGCCCTCGCGCACGTTGGCGCCCACGGCCTGGGCCTCGGCCAGCACGGCGTCCACCTTGGTGAGGCTGGCGCGGGCATCGGCAAGCAGCCGGCGGAGTTCGACGACGGTGGCGCGCGTCTCGTGCACCACGCCGTCGGCGCCGAACACCTGCTCGTCGGCGCGCGCGGCCATCCGGTCGATGCGGGCCAGCAAGGCGTTGGTGCGGTCGAGCGTCTGCACGATCTTCTGCGCGTCTTCCTGGCCGCCCATCAGCACGCCGAGCGCACCGCCGGGGCCTTGCAGGCGCTCGGTCAGGGTGCGCACGTTGCCCAGGCTCGCGCCGAGGGCCGAATCGGCGCCCGTGAGGGCCGTTAAGTTGCCCAGCAATTCGCGCGCCGAGGCCATCAACTGGGGGATTTCCGCTGTCGCGTCGCCGCGCAGCACCGGGCGCTCGGCCCCTTCCTGGAGCGGCGGGTCGCTCATGATGCCGGTGTAGGCGCGGATGCCCGTGCCGCCGACGACGCCGCGCACCAGGGTGAATACGCTCGATTCGCGCAGCCAATGCGCGTCCTTGCGCGGCACGTCGATGAGGATGCGCGCGGTACCGTCCTCGGCCAGCTCGATGCGCCGCACGCGGCCGATGGGGAAACCGGAAAAGGTCATGTCCATGCCCACGACCACGCCTTCGGAATCGTCGGCCTTGAGCACCAGGCGCTGGGTCGGCTCGAAGGCGCCGCGTGCATAGAGCAGGTACACGGCCGACCCCACCACCAGCAGCAGGGTCAGGACCAGCAGGGCAAAGGCCTTGAGGCGCAGGTGGGCCACCGGGCGCAGCAGCGCCTCCTCGGGCATGAGCGCCTGGCGTGCTGGCGGGGTGTCGCGTTCCGAGGTCATCCCCGTTCCCTTCGGGTTGCGATCAACAAGGACCACCCGCGGCGCTGCCAAGCCCCGCCCCGGACGCAACCCAGCTTCGTTTGGCGCCTTGCGCCTGGCCCTTGTGGATGATCGCAATGCATCTGGCAAGAATAGTGTGAACCGGCCCTAGTAGTAATTGCCCAGCAGCGAGGCGATTTCGATCAGCAGCAGCACGGCGAACATGCGCGCCAGGCCGCCCAGTTCGGAGCGCCGCTCGGTGCCGCCCAGGTCGTACATGCCGGCCGTCATGGGGATCACGGCGATGGCCAGGCTGAAGAACACCGTCTTGAGGCCAAACACCAGCGTCACTTCGGGCGTGAACACGTGGCCGAACATGCGCGTGAACGCCGCCACGCCGGCCGTGTTCACGCCGTACACGCTGAGGTAGGCCATGACCAGCGCGACCACGCAGGAAAGCGCCGCCAGGGTGATGCTGGCGAAGCCGGCGGCGGCCACGCGCGGCAGCAGCTCCATGCGCACCGGGTCGGCCCCGGCACGCTCGAGCGCTGCCAGCCGCCCGCTGTGGCGCAGTTCGGCAAGCTGCGCGCCGCTGGGGATGGCGCAGCGCATGGCGACGAACATCGCGGCCGTGAGGGGGATGAGTTCCAGCACCAGCACGCGGATGACCATTTCCAGGGCGTAGCGCGACAGCCCGTAGCTCAGGGCCGTGACGACGACGATGCGCGTGACGACCAGGCTCAGCAGCGCCGCCAGCGCGGTGAACCCCAGGAGGATGGGCGTGGTTTCCAAGTACATGCGCCGCGCCAGCAGGCCGCGGCCCGCCCGGCCGTAGCTGGAGGGCGAAAGCGCCAGGACCAGCACCACGGCGCCCAGATAGACGATGCGCCACCAGGCCAGCGCCCAACCCCAGACGAGCTGCGCCAGGCGCTCGGGAAGGGTATGGATGGGTTGGCTCAGCCACATGCCCGCATGATATCCGGGCTGGAAAATTTATGGGCGAAATTAGGGCTTCGCGCTTGCCCACATTGCCTGGACAGCTACAAACTATGGAGCAAGTTGCCCGGAGTTGCCGGCAGCGCCGGGCGCGGGCACCACGGCCGTGTGCGCGTCACACGCGCCACTTTTCCAGGAGCTTTTCCGGGTTCAGGCTGTCGTAGGTTTCAAACGGCTGGTGGATCCAGGGGTTGGTGGGCAGGAATTCCACCGAGTAGTCGGCCTGGAAGGTGGAGACGCCCTTGGTCCAGATCACCGCGCTGCGCAGCTCGGTGATCGGGTCGTAGTTGGTCTTGAGCATGTTGATCACCGCGTGCAGCGTGTGGCCGGTGTCGGCCAGGTCGTCGACCAGCAGCACGCGCCCGGCAATTTCGCCCCTGGGCGTGGTGATGAAGCGGGCGATGTCCAGGTGCCCCTGCACCGTGCCGGCTTCGGCCCGGTAGGAGCTGGTGGACATGATGGCCAGGGGCTTGTCGAAAATCCGGCTCAGGATGTCGCCCGGACGCAGGCCGCCGCGCGCCAGACACAGGATGGTGTCGAATTGCCAACCCGACTGGTGCACGCGCAGCGCCAGCTTCTCGATGAGGTTGTGGTACTCGTCGTAACTGACGTAGAGGTGCTTGCCGTCTTCGGTCAACATGCGATCACTCCTGAATAAATAGCAAACTTTTGAATACTGGCAAGCGCTAGCACCCTATTTCGCTTCAAAAGGATGCTGCATCATGATGGTGTGGTCGCGGTCCGGGCTGGTTGAGATGACCGCCACCGGCACCCCCGTCACCTCTTCGATGCGCTGCAGGTAGCGGCGCGCTGCTTCGGGCAGGCTGTCGTAGCGCGTCACGCCGACGGTCGAATCGCTCCAGCCCGGCAGCGTCTCGTACAGCGGCGTGCAACGCGCGATGTCGTCCGCCCCCATGGGCAGGATGTCGATGCGCTCGCCGTCGAGTTCGTAGCCGGTGCACAGCTGCAGCTCGGCCAGGCCGTCGAGTACGTCGAGCTTGGTGATGCACAGGCCCGTCAGGCCATTGACCTGCGCGCTGCGCTTGAGCAGGGCCGCGTCGAACCAGCCGCAGCGCCGGCTGCGCCCCGTGGTCACGCCCTTTTCCGCGCCGACGGTGCTCATGTGGTAGCCGGGCGTGCCCGGCGTTTCCCAATCGAGCTCGGTGGGGAAAGGCCCGCCGCCAACGCGCGTGCAATACGCCTTGGTGATGCCCAGGATGTAGTGCAGCATGCCCGGCCCGACGCCCGAGCCGGCCGCGGCGTTGCCGGCGACGCAATTGCTGGACGTGACGTAGGGGTACGTGCCGTGGTCGACGTCGAGCAAAGTGCCCTGCGCGCCTTCGAACAAAAGGTTGTCGCCGCGCGCGTGCGCCTCGTTCAGCTCGCGCGAAACGTCGGCCATCATCGGACGCAGGAACTCGGCGTGGCGCATGGCTTCATCGAACACGGCATCGAACCGGATCTCACCGGCCTGCATGTAGGGCGCGAGCGCGCTGCCCACCGGCAAGTCCTTGGAGTGCAGCCAGGTGCTGAGCACGTGGTTGTGCACGCCCAGCAGTTCGCGCAGTTTGGCGGCGAAGCGCTCGGGGTGCTTGAGGTCCTGCACGCGCAGAGCGCGCCGGGCGATCTTGTCTTCGTAGGCCGGGCCGATGCCGCGGCCCGTGGTGCCGATCTTCTCGCTGCCGCCGGTCTCGCGCGCGGCTTCGCGCGCCACATCGAGCGCGACGTGAAACGGCAGGATCAGCGGGCAGGCCTCGCTCACGCGCAGGCGCGAACGCACCTCCACGCCGGCGCGCTCCAGGCCCTCGATTTCTTCGATCAGCTTGGCCACCGAGAGCACCACGCCGTTGCCGATGTAGCACTTCACGCCGGCACGCATGATGCCGCTCGGGATCAGATGCAGCGCGGTCTTCACGCCATTGATCACCAGCGTGTGGCCGGCGTTGTGGCCGCCCTGGAAGCGGACCACGCCCTGCGCGCTTTCGGTCAGCCAGTCCACCAGCTTGCCTTTGCCCTCGTCACCCCACTGGGTTCCGACGACCACCACATTCCGCCCTTTGGTACTGTTCATCTCAGATCCGGTTCAAAAATCAAAAGGCCTCAGAGCGCATGCGCCACCCAGGCGCCATCCACACTGACGAGTTCGCGGTCGCAGAGGAACTCGTCCACTTCGCTCTCCTGGCCGGGCAAGACACACACCACGGTTTCTCCGGCCTGGCGCAAGGCGGCGATGGCCGCGCGCAGGTCCGCCGCGTCGGCCCACGGGGCGCGGATGGCGCCGCGCAGGCCGCGCGCCGGCACGATGCCGACGATTTGTTTGAGGTCCATGCCAAAGCCGACCGCCGGGCGACGCCGTCCGAAAGCCGCGCCCACGGCGTCGTAGCGCCCGCCCTTGGCCACTGCGTCGCTGGCGCCGTGCGCATAGACAGCGAAATGCACGCCGCTGTAGTACGCGTAGCCGCGCAGGTCGGCCAGGTCGAAGCTCAGCCGGGCGCCGGCCACGCGGCTGGCGAGCCACTGCAGGTCATCGAGCGCCGCGCCGATCGCTGCCGTGGCGGGCAGCACGCGGCGCGCCTCGTCGAGCACGCCGACATCGCCGTACAGCTGCGGCAGCGCGCGCAGGCCTTCGCGCGCGGCAGCCGGGAAATCGCGCGACAAGGACGCGAGTTCGCTCGCATCCTTGGCCGCCAGCGCGGCATACACGGCCGCCCGGGCCCCGGCACCGAGTTCCACCGAGGCGAGCAGGCTGTGCACGATGCGGATGTCGGCCATGTCCACGCAGGCGGTGCGCACCTGCGCCACCTCCAGGCACGCCAGGGCCAGCTCCAGGCTCTCGAGATCGGCCTCCCGGCCGGCATGGCCGTAGGTTTCGGCGCCGAACTGCAGCGGCTCGCGCGAGACATGGGGCCGGTCGGGCCAGGTCCGAAGCACCGGGCCGCAATAGCACAGGCGCGTCACGCCACGGCGGTTGAGCAGGTGCGCATCGATGCGCGCGGCCTGCTGCGTGGTGTCGGCGCGCAGGCCCAGCGTACGGCCGGACATCTGATCCACCAGCTTGAAGGTCTGCAACTCCAGCGCCTCACCGGTGCCGGTCAGCAGGGAATCGAGGTGTTCGAGCAGCGGCGGCATGATGAGCTCATAGCCGTAACCCCTGGCGGTATCGAGCAGGCTGCGCCGCAATTCTTCGATGTGTCTGGCCTCCGAGGGCAGCACATCGGCAATGTGATCCGGAAGGACCCAAGCAGACATGTAGAAGGGATGCAGGAAAAAAGAGTCGATTCTACCGGCTGCGCCGCGGCGCGCCGGTAGTGCGCGCGGCAGGGCGCCGGACGAGCCGGCCCCGACGCGGCCCGCGCATGCCGCGTGCAGGGGCGCCCAGGCGCGCCGTGCCTTACTTGCGGGCGGCGGCGTTGTCCGGCGTCGGCGAGCGCATGGCGCGGAAGAACTCGGACGAGGCCGGGTCGATGACCACCACGTCGCCCTTTTTGTTCATCGTCGCGCGGTAAGCGTCCAGGCTGCGGTAGAAGCGCGCGAACTGGGGATCGCGGCCGAACGCGTCGGCATAGATCTTGGCGGCCGCGGCATCGCCCTCGCCCTTGACCTTCTGGGCGTCGCGGTAGGCGTTGGCGATGGTGATTTCGCGCTGGCGGTCGGCGTCGGCGCGAATCTTTTCGCCCTCCGCCGCGCCGGTGGAGCGCAGCTCATTCGCCACGCGCTTGCGCTCGGCCTCCATGCGGCGGTAGACCGATTCGGTAATGGCCTCGACATAGTCGATGCGCGTGATGCGCACGTCCACCACGTCCACGCCCCAAGGCTTGGCGCCACGCACCGATTCCAGCACTTCGCGCTTGACATCGGCCATCAGGTCCTCGCGTTTGAGCGAGAGCAATTCCTTGACGGTGCGCTTGTTGACCTCCTCCTGGAGCGAATTGCGCACCACGCGGTTGAGTTGCATGGCGCCGGCGTTCTCGTCGAGCCCGACGTTGCGGATGTACTGCGACGGATCGCTGATGCGCCAGCGGACGTACCAATCGAGCACCACGCGCTGCTTTTCGGCAGTGAGCATGGGCTCCGCGTCGGCGCTGTCGAGCGTCAACAAACGCTTGTCGATGTACGACACGTTCTGGAACGGCGGGGGAAGCTTGAAGTTGAGCCCCGGCTCCGTGATCACCTCCTTGATCTGGCCCAAGGCGTACAGCACGCCGAACTGGCGCTGATCGACGACAAACACCATGGAGCTGAGCAACGCCAGCGCCACGAGAATGGAAGTAGCAATAAAACCGACCCTGTTCACTCTGATCTCCTAGCGCGATTCGCGCTCGCGCGAGCGGCCGACATCGCGGGCACGCGCATCGCTCGGTATGGTGGAAGCGCTCGCGGGGGACGGCGCATTGCTCGCCGCCGCAGGCTGGCCCTCGGGCGCCACCGTCGCAACGCCGGCCCCTGCCAGGATCTTGTCCAGTGGCAGGTACAGCAGATTGGAGCCGCTGCGCGAATCGACCAGCACCTTGGTCACACTGCTGTAGACCTGCTGCATGGCTTCGATGTACATGCGGTCGCGCGTGACCTGCGGCGCCTTCTCGTATTCCGCGAGCACCGCCTGGAAGCGCTGCGCATCGCCTTGCGCCTGCGCCACGATGCGGGCCTTGTACGCGTCGGCTTCTTCCTTCAGGCGCGACGCGGAACCGACCGCGCGGGGGATCACGTCGTTGGCGTAGGCCTGGGCTTCGTTCTTCGCGCGCTCGCGCTCCTGACCGGCCTTGAGCACGTCGTCGAATGCCGCCTGCACCTGCTCAGGCGGACGCACACCGCCCTGCTGCAGGTTGATCGCGACGACTTCCACACCGACCTTGTAGCGGTCGAGAATGGTCTGCATCAGCACGCGCACGCGCGGCGCGATCTGGTCGCGCTCCTCGGCCAGCGCCGAGTCCATGCGCATCTTGCCGACCACTTCACGTACCGCTGTTTCCGCTGCCTGCACCACGGCTTCGCCCGGGTTGCGGCTCTCGAACAGCCAGGCCCGGGCATCGCTCAGGCGGTACTGCACGGCAAACTTGATTTCAACGATGTTCTCGTCTTCCGTCAGCATCGCCGATTCGCGCAGCCCGGTGGACTTCATCACGCTGTCGCGTCCCACGTCCACCGATCGGATCTGCGTGACGAAGACCAGTTCGTGGCGCTGGATGGGATAGGGCAGGCGCCAGTTGAAACCCGCACCCACGGTGGCCTTGTACTTGCCGAATTGGGTGATGACCGCCTGCTGCCCTTCCTGCACGATGAAGAAGCCCGTGCCCAGCCAGATCAGCACGACCACCCCGGCGATGAGGCCCAGCCCCACGCCCGCGTTTTTCATGTCCGGCTGGAAGCTTCCGCCGCCTCCCCGGTTGCCGCCGCCGCGCTTTCCGCCAAAAAGACCGCCCAGGCGCCGGTTGAAATCGCGCCAGAGCTCGTCCAGGTCGGGCGGTTGGCCCTCCCGCTGGCCGCGGGTGCGGGGATCGGGACGCTGGTCGGCGGCCGGTTCTTCGCGCCCTTCGTCTTCTCCCCTGCCCCACCGCGGGTCGTTGAGATTGAAGACGCCCAGCAGGCGCAGGTACCAGGGCGCCGCGCGCCGCGGCGAAAGAGACGAGTTCATGCGCAAATTTCTCGGTTTTCTATAAACAACGTGTCAACTGGGGCGAAATGGGGCCAAAACCGGCGAAATCAATTGTCGTGCGGCACATCATGGGTTGGGGACGCCCCATGGGCCGAAACGATTTCGGCGATTTTCGCGCGCAATTGCGCCATTCCCGTGGATTCCAGGGCACTGACAAATACCCGCGGCACCATGCGCCCATCCAAATCGTAACTGTCCACGCCCTCGGCAGGCCTTTGTCCGGGCGCCATCTGATCGAGCTTGTTGAATACCAACAGTTGCGGGACATCCTGCGCGCCAATTTCCCGGAGCACCTTCTGCACCTGCGCGATCTGCTCGGGAAAACCGGGATGCGCCCCATCCACGACATGCAGCAGAAGGTCGGCATCCACCGCCTCCTGCAGGGTTGCTTCAAACGCCTCCACCAATCCGTGGGGAAGATCGCGTATGAAGCCCACCGTGTCCGACAAGGAAACCGACACGCCTATGTCGGCGAGATACAGCTGCCGCGTCGTGGTGTCCAACGTCGCGAACAACTGGTCGGCGGCATACACCCGCGCCTTGACGAGCGCGTTGAACAGCGTCGATTTGCCGGCATTGGTATAGCCGATCAGCGAAATGTTGAACACCTGAGCACGCGACCGATGGCGCCGCTGGGTGGTTCGGTGGCGCTTGACCTTCACCAGGCGCTCCTTGGTGCGCTTGATGGCTTCGCCGATCATCCGGCGGTCCAGTTCAATCTGCTTTTCCCCGGGACCACCCCGCACGCCAGCGCCTCCGCCCTGGCGCTCCAGGTGGGACCAACGCCGTACCAGGCGGGTGCTGAGGTAGTTCAGGCGCGCCAGTTCCACTTGCAATTTCCCCTCGTGGCTGCGCGCGCGCTGGGCAAAAATCCCCAGGATGAGCAAGGTGCGGTCGTTCACCGGAAGCTCCAGCAAACGCTCGAGATTGCGTTGCTGCGCCGGGCTCAGCGCCTGGTCGAACAGCACTTCCTGGGCACCATGCATCTGCGCAAGAAGGCGGATTTCCTCCGCCTTGCCGGAGCCGACGAACAGGGCGGCGTCGGGAGCGCTGCGCTTGCAGGTGATGCGGGCCACGGGGTCGAATCCCGCGGTCTGGGCGAGAAGGCCCAGTTCCGCGAGTTCGGCATCGAAATCCGGCAAACCGAGATCAACCCCGACCAACAGGACGGGCGCCGCAGGCACGGAAAAGGTGGCGGCCAAGCTCAACGGCGCGGGCCAGCCGCCAGCGCCGAAGGGCGCACCGGAGCACCGGAAGCGTTCATCGGGTATCGCCTGCGTGGCTCTCGCTCTCGGCGGGTTCGGCCGTGCTGAAGCTCACGGGCCGACCTGGGACGATGGTAGAAATCGCATGCTTATAGACCATTTGCGTCACGGTATTGCGCAGCAGTACGACGTATTGGTCAAAGGATTCGATCTGGCCTTGCAGCTTGATGCCGTTGACCAGATAAATGGAAACAGGCACGTGCTCGCGGCGCAAGGCGTTGAGAAAGGGATCCTGGAGAAGCTGACCTTTGTTGCTCACGATATGCTCCGTGTTCAAGTTGTTGTGGGCACGCACCTTACCACACGGACGCCTCGGCAACGGATGCACCCACCGATGTCCTGGAAGCTTGGAGTTCCGCCCGGGCAGGACCGCCACACCCCGGGCGGGAGCCCACCGAATCGACCAGAATGCAGGCCCCCCTATGGGCTCTCCTTATCGACATAAGGATTGTGCGAAGTCTTCATCTCGATGCGCAGCGGCGTGCCGACAAGGTTGAATTCCTTGCGAAAACGCGCCTCCAGGTAGCGTTTGTACGCATCGGTGACATGCTCCAGGGAATTCCCGTGCACCACGATGACGGGCGGGTTCATTCCCCCCTGGTGCGCGTAGCGCAGCTTGGGGCGGAACATGCCGGCCCGCTTGGGGCTCTGGAATTGCACCGCTTCGAGGAGTACGCGTGTGAGCACCGGTGTGCTCATCTTGCAGGTCGCCGCCTTGTAAGCCTGCGTCATGGCGGACCACAGCGGCCCCAGGCCCTGCCGCTTCCTGGCGGATATAAAGCACAAGGTCGCGAATTTGAGAAACGCCAAGCGGCTTTCAATCGAGCGCTCGAGAAGCTGGCGCTGGTAGTCGTCCACCGCGTCCCATTTGTTCACCGCAACCACCACGGCGCGGCCACGCTCAAGAATGTATCCCGCGATGTGCGCATCCTGATCGGTGACCCCTTGCGTGGCATCCAGAAGCAGCACCACAACATGGGCGGAATCAATGGCTTGCAGCGTCTTGACCACCGAGAACTTCTCGATGGCCTCGAACACTTTGCCCTTTTTTCTTAGCCCGGCGGTATCAATGAGTTCGAACCGCTGGCCATTGCGCTCGAAGGGCACGCTGATGGCGTCCCGGGTGGTCCCCGGAAGATCGAACGCCACCAGCCGCTCCTCCCCCAACCAGGTGTTGATGAGGGTGGATTTTCCGGCGTTGGGACGACCGACCACTGCGAGGCGGATCGCGGCCACCTCGTTCGCCGCTTCAGCCGGAGCCTCGGGTTCGGGCAGCAGTGCGAGCGCGAGTTCCACCAGGCTGCGCACGCGTTGGCCGTGGGCTGCGGATACTGGGTGCACCTCGCCCAGACCCAATTCATAAAACTCGGAAAGCTGAATGCCTTCGAGCATGCCTTCCGCCTTATTGGCCGCCAGAACACAGGGTTTGCCCAAACGACGTAGGTAGTTGGCGATGTCGTGGTCCTGAGCGGATATGCCTGCCCTTGCATCGACGACGAATACGACCACATCGGCCTCGGCAACCGCTTGCCGCGTCTGCTTGGCCATTTCACTGTAGATACCGGACGAGGCTTCGGGCTCGAAACCCCCTGTATCGATGACGATGAAATCCCGCCCGCCCTGCTTCCCGTGGCCGTAGTGGCGGTCGCGCGTCAACCCCGCGAAATCGGCAACGATGGCGTCGCGCGATTGGGTCATGCGGTTAAAAAGTGTCGACTTGCCTACATTGGGCCTGCCGACGAGCGCAATCACTGGATTCATACGGTCCAACGCGCCTCAATCGGGCCGGAAGCCAAAAATACCGCCCGCACGCGTGACGACAACGAGCGTATCGTCTGCCACCACCGGTGCGGCTTCGATGGCCGAACCATCGGTCGCAACCCGATTGAGCGGGCTGGCATCGTCCTGCGATAGGAAATGCAGGGTTCCGGAACCGTCCCCGACGATGACCGATCGGCCCAGCAGCAAAGGCGCGGACAAGTTCCGATACCGCAGGCGTTCACTGACCCACAACTGCTTGCCGCTCTGGCGGTCCCATGCCACGAGCTTCCCATTGCTCTCGGAACCCACCACCGTGGCGGCGTCGCCCGAGATGCCGGACCCTCCGTTTGACTTTTGGACCCAATCGACGCGGCCCGCGGCCAAATCCGCACAGGCCACGCTGGCCTGGAAGGCGCGCGCGCACAAGCTGTCCTTCACCCTGCTGACCGGCCCCACCAGTTCGACCAGGCGCTCGACGTCGTTGGTTCCCCGAGCCACGGCCAACGGAGCGTCCCACCGGACACTGCCGGCATCCGGGTTGAGCCCTACCAGCCTGCCCGAAACCCCTGCCACCAGCGTGTCGCCCACTGCCAGCAACACCCCGGCTTGTCGCAGCACCAGGGGCGCACCCGTACCGGGCAAGCTCCAGAGCGTGGTGCCCCGCGCCGCATCGAATGCAGAGATGGAACGGTCCGCGGCCAACACGAACACGCGCTCGCCGGCAACCAAGGGCGCTGTGAACACCTGCGCGAGGAGCCGGTGGCGCCAGGCCTCGCGTCCGGCCTCCAATACCACCAGATCGTTGTCGCGCGATACCACAGCCGTCCATCGCCCGTCACTGCCTACACCAGCAGCAACCCCTTCGCCCACCTTGGTTCGCCACAGCTCTTTCCCCGTACGGGCATTGAAGCTGGCCACCGTACCGTCCGACGAGGCGACCGTCACAGCACTGCCTTGCACATTGGCTTGCAGGGCAAGACCGGCCGTGCTCCCTATGCGGGCAGCCCACGCTTGGCGCACGCCCAACACGGGAACGTTGGCGCCCAGATCCGCAGGTTTCGGGCGCTCGGGGCCACCCGGCCACAAAGAACAGGCGGAGAGAAGTGCAACACCCAAAAAGGACGCACACCACCGTGCCGTGCGCCCACACCCACCGAAAGAAAAAGTCATTTCGCCAGATCCTTTGCTTTGCCAGGGTTCGCAGCATCCGGTCGCACGCCCAAGGCATTGAGCTTCACTTCCACCAGACGGCGATAGTCCGCTGCGGAGTCCATGTTCTGGTAAGCGATGGTGTACTGCGCTACCGCCTCGTCCCGCTTGCCGAGCAGCTGCAACGCGTCCCCTTTCCGGTCGGCTGCGACTGCCGCGAACTCAGGCGCAATGCCGCTACCGAGTTGGGCGAGGGCTTCCTCATGCGCGCCCTGCTCCATGAGCACGCTCGCCAACCTCAGCCGGGCGACCGATTTATAACCTTCGTCACTGCCCTCCGCGACCAGCCAGGCGAGCGCTTCCTTGGCGCCATCCAGCTTCCCCGCCTGCGCCTGCACTTGCGCCACCATAAGCGCCGCCTGGGATGCCTGGGTGGTTCCGCTGTGTTGCTTGCGCATGTCCCCGAACGCCTGTTCAAGACGCTGCAAATCCTTGCTGGCCGCTGCCGCTTCGATGGCGTCGGACAGGGCGCTCGCCTGCGCAGCCTGCCGGGCCTGCCAGAACTGATAGCCATTCCAGGCAGCAAGGGCCACCAGAACCGCAGTCAACACGGCTGTGATCAGCGTCCCCCAGGTAGCCCAGAAGTGCTTGAGCTGGTCTAACTGTTCTTGTTCTTCGAGATCGAGGTGTTGTGCCATTTGAAATACTCAGGAAATTGCGGAAGTAAGCAGGCCCGAAGCCCAGCGCGCTGCGTCCTGCAAACGCTCTTCACGTTGTTCACCGGCCCCGTCCCGCAGCGATTTGACGATGCAGGTGCCGCGTGCGAATTCGTCTGTGCCGAAGATGATGGCCGCGCGTGCACCACTCGCGTCAGCGCGCCGTAGTTGGGATTTCATGCTGCCCATGCCTTCCGCCGCATTGGTCGGGCTGTGCATCTGCACCCGGACGCCGCACCTGCGCAACTGCTCCAGCACAACGGATGCCTCGGGCAGCAGCTGCTCGTCGGGCAGCACGGCGTACGCATCGAGCTGGCACGTCTCGGAACCCAGCGCCTGCTGATGAAGAAGTTCGAACACCCGCTCTGCACCGATGGCCCAACCCACTGCAGGCGCGGGCTTGCCGCCAATTTCTTCAACGAGATAGTCGTACCGCCCACCTCCACAAATCGTTCCCTGGGATCCCAGTTCGCTGGTGATGAATTCGAAAACGGTGCGGTTGTAATAGTCCAATCCGCGGACCAGGCGCGGATTGAAACTCCATGGCACGCCATTGGCATCCAGGATCTGCGTGACCCGATCGAAGTGCTTGAGAGATTCCGCATCGACGTAATTGCGCAATTGCGGCGCGCCTTCGATCAGCGATTGCATCAAGGGGTTCTTGCTGTCGAGAATTCGCAGCGGATTCTGGTGCAAACGCCTGCGCGAATCCTCGTCCAGACTATCGATGTGTGCTTCGAAGTACCCAATCAGGGCCACACGGTGGGCACTGCGGCCCGCAGGTTCTCCCAGGGTGTTGAGCTCGAGCCGAATGTTGGCCAACCCCAACTCTTGCCACAGGCTGTGCGCAAGGAGGATCAACTCCGCATCTATTTCCGCGCCCGGAAAACCGAGCGCTTCTGCACCGATCTGATGGAATTGCCGGTAACGCCCGCGCTGCGGCCTTTCGTGCCGAAACATGGGTCCCATGTAATACAAGCGCTTTCCGCCGTCGCGCAGCAACGAATTTTCCGTGACGGCCCGCACCACGCCGGCCGTGTTCTCCGGCCGCAGCGTCAGGGCCTCGCCGTTGAGACGGTCGGTGAACGAATACATTTCCTTTTCCACAATGTCCGTCACTTCACCGAGGCCGCGCACGAAAAGCGCGGTATTTTCGACAATGGGAGTGCGGATATTGCGATACGCGTAGCGCGCCATCAAGGCACGCACTTTTTCCTCCAGCCACTCCCAGCGTGCGGACGCGGGCGGCAGAATGTCATTCATCCCCTTGATGGAGGTAATTTTTTCTTTTTTGGGCTGCACCATTTTGGATGTCTTTAGAGGGACTATGCGCCCTTGCCTTTTCCGTAGCGTTGTTCGATGTACTGCTCCACCAGCGAACGGAACTGCGGAACGATGTTCTCGCCCCTTAACGTGGAGTGCTTCGCGCCGTCTATGTATACCGGAGCGGCGGGCGCTTCACCCGTTCCAGGCAGGCTGATACCAATATCGGCATGCTTGCTCTCGCCCGGCCCGTTGACGATACAACCCATGACTGCCACCTTGAGCGATTCGACACCGGGAAAGGATTTTTTCCACTCCGGCATGCGCGCGCGCAGGAAATCGTCGATGTCCTTCGCCAGCTCTTGAAATGTCGTGCTGGTGGTGCGGCCACAGCCAGGGCAGGCGGTGACACTGGGTACAAAGCGCCGCAATTCGAGCGCCTGAAGGATTTCGGACGCGACCACCACTTCCTGGGTACGACTTTCGCCCGGTTGCGGAGTCAGTGATACGCGAATCGTGTCGCCAATCCCCTCCTGCAGCAATACCGACAGCGCGGCCGTGGAAGCCACCGTTCCCTTGGTTCCCATCCCTGCCTCGGTCAAGCCCAGATGCAAGGCATAGGTGCAACGGTTTGCCAGTTCGCGGTACACCGCGATCAAATCCTGAACACCGCTCACCTTGCAGGAAAGGATGATCTGCTCGCCCGGCAAACCGATGGCTTCCGCGCGCTCTGCGGAATCGATCGCCGACGAAATCAGCGCTTCGTACATCACCTGCTTGGCATCCCAGGGCGATGAGCGGCGGTTATTTTCGTCCATGAGTTCGGCCAACAGCTCCTGGTCCAGGCTTCCCCAGTTCACGCCGATGCGCACCGACTTGCCCCACCGCGCGGCAGCCTCGATCATCAAGCCGAACTGGCGATCGCGTTTCTCGCCCTTCCCCACATTGCCTGGATTGATGCGGTATTTGGACAGCGCCTGCGCGCACGCCGGGTACTCCGTGAGCAAGGTGTGCCCGTTGAAATGGAAATCACCGACCAGGGGCACATGCATGCCCATGCGGTCCAGCTGCTCCCGGATATAAGGCACAGCCATTGCGGCCTCGGGCGTATTTACCGTGATGCGCACCAGCTCGGAGCCGGCCAACGCCAGCTCCTTGACCTGAATAGCGGTACCCACGGCGTCCACCGTATCCGTATTGGTCATGGACTGAATGCGCACCGGAGCCCCCCCGCCCACCGTCACCACATGCCCGCCCCAAGCAATGCGCGCTTGGCGGGTGATTCGGCGTGCCGGTTGAGCGGAAGAAACCGCCTGCTGGTCAGTTGTCTGGTAGGTCACGGATTTACCTCGAACCGCGCGACGTTTTCACGCGCCGACGCAGCGATGTCGCGTTTTTGCCCGGCCACGCGTACTTCGGTCGCGTCGGCTCGGCCCACCACGACGCTCAAACGGCCCGGCTGATTGACGGCCGCAGACTCCCCCGCATGCAATATGCGCTCCAGAAGTACCGCGCCTTGGGCGTCCTTGACTTGCACCCACGTTTCACGACTGGCCGTCATCAAGAGCCGCGGTGCGTTGCCGGTCGGGTTGGCGATTGGACTCGATGGGGACACAGGGTCGGATGCCGCAGACAAGGCCACTTGCGAGGAAGCCGCAGCGGCCACGGGCGCCTCCGGAGCGACCTGCGTGCTCGGTACCACTTCGGCTTGCGTGCCTGCGGGAGCCGTCGGCGCGGATTGTTCCGGCGTTTCGGCAGACTGTACGCGGATGGGCTCTGTCAGGCCCCGGTGGAGCCACGCGGTAGGCATCCATGCGAGTACCGCCGCGCCCACCAGAAGCACGATGACCGTCAGGCCGAGAGGCCGAGTCACGCGGGCTACGACGCTTCTGGACCGAGAACGCTCCGAACCATCCCGAAAAGCCGCATTGACGCCGGACTCCATACTCGGGAGGAAATGTGCCGTCGTCGGCGGGAGTAAGGCCAAAACAGGCGCCGTATCCAATTTGAGTACGCGGCACACGCTGCTGGCCAGGGCCCGAGCGAAAACTGCGTCCGGCAAGGCTTCCCACCGGTCGGTTTCGAGCGCTTCGATCTTGCTGACCGGGACCTTGAGCGCAAATGCGATCGACTCGATGTGCATCCCCGAAGCCACCCGGGCATCGCGCAGAAGTTTGCCCGGCGAAACGGCAGACGCGCCGTCAACGTGCGGGTCGTACGGTGCATTCTCACTCATTGAACGCCCCCCGCTGGTACGCCGACCACTGAGGGGAATCCGGGAACCGGCGGCGCAACTGGTCCGCAAGCTGCCGCACGGTTACCGCGTCATCCAGCGCCCTCTCTATTTTCACCCCCAGCCACAGCGATTCCGCATTGGCCAACTCGCTGTTGTTGATGCGTCGCACATAAAACTGGGCCCGTTTGTATTCCCCGCGCTGGAATTGGAGGACTGCGATGTTGTACCCAATATGGGGGTTCCCGGCATCCAGCTCGTAGGCGGACAACAGCGTTTTTTCCGCCTCTGCGGCCCGTCCTGCCCGCGCCTGGCACAGTCCCTGGGCCATAAGGGTTTTGCTGCGCTCGCGGTACTGTGGATTGGCCAGCACCGTGGAAAACAGAGCGTCTGCCTCCGGATACCTCTGCAATTGGCAACTTAGCCAGGCACGGTTGTGCTGGATGCCCGGGTCGCCCGGACGCAACGCCAGGGCGCGCTGAAAGCTTTCTTCCGCCTGGGCCAGATCGTTGAGCTGCATGTAGATAAGCCCGCGAACGTTGTACGCGTCGGTATAGGTCGGATCCGTGGCAAGCGACTGCTTGACTTCATCCAGCGCAATCTTGGTCTGTCCCAAACCGAGATAACTGACCGCCAGTTCCAAACGAATGCGGGCGCGGCGCCGCACTTCCGGTTCATCGGAAGGCGTCAAATACTGTCCTTCTTGGGCGCCCGGCTGGGGAAGCCCGGCGCACCCCGAAAGCGCTCCAAGCCCCATGAGCAAAAACAGGGCAAGGCCGGCTCGGACGAGCACACTGCGATTCAGGGCTGGCTTAGTCAAGGTCAGGCTCCTTGGCGGAAGCGACAGGCGCTTGCGCAGGGTGAATGGGAATGGCACGCCGCCGCGCCATGCGCTGCGGCGCCCGGGTCCGGTCCTGGACCTCTCCTGCGAGTTGCCCGCAGGCGGCGTCGATGTCATCGCCTCGGGTCTTCCTCACGGTGGTCACAATCCCGGCATCATTCAACAGCGCCGCGAACGCCGCGATGGTGGCCGGATCGGATCGCTGCAAACCCGATGCCGGGAACGGGTTGAAAGGAATCAAATTAAACTTGCACCACGGCCGTCCGGCCCCGGCTTCGCGAATCAATGCCACCAATTGCCTCGCATGTTCCGGGCCATCATTCACACCCGCGAGCATGCAGTATTCAAAAGTAATGAAATCCCGTGGCGCAAATTCGAGATAACGGATACACGCCCCCAGCAATTCATGTAATGGGTACTTGACGTTCAAGGGAACCAGATAATCCCTGAGCTTGTCGTTCGGAGCATGCAGTGAAACCGCCAGCGCAACGGGGCAATCGCGCGCCAGGCGATCCATGAATGGAACCACTCCAGAAGTGGAAACCGTGACCCGCCTGCGCGATAGCCCATACGCGTGATCGTCGAGCATGGTGCGCAGGGCAGGCACCAGGGCAGAATAGTTCTGCAGGGGTTCGCCCATCCCCATCATGACCACATTGGATATCACGCGCTCGTCGCTGCCCGCCGCTTTGCGCAAGCTGTGCTCGGCAAACCAGAGCTGTGCAACGATTTCGCCAGTGGTCAAATTCCGACTAAATCCCTGGTGCCCGGTAGAGCAGAACCTGCACCCCACCGCGCAGCCCGCCTGCGAGGAAATGCACAAGGTACCCCGCCCATCTTCCGGAATAAAAACCGCCTCGACGGCATTGCCCCCACCAACGTCGAACAGCCACTTGACCGTGCCGTCGGCAGAGCGATGGTGGCTGATGACGGGCGGTGCAATGACACAGGCGTGCTGAGACAGCTTTTCACGGAAGCTCTTGGCGATGTCGGTCATTTGACCAAAATCACCTACCCCCTGTTGGTGAATCCAGCGAAAGAGCTGTGTGGCGCGGAAGCGCTTTTCACCCAGGCTTTCGCAAAAAGCCGCCAAACCCGTCAGGTCATATTCGAGAAGATTTTTTTTCATGCCTGTACCCCAAGCTGGCACCTGCAAGCAGTGTCAAGCTTGGTGCACGTGGTGATCAGCGCGAGTAGACGCCCATAGCGGGAAAGAAGAACGCAATTTCCACCTGCGCGGTTTCTGCAGCGTCGGAGCCATGGACTGCGTTGGCGTCGATGCTGTCGGCAAAATCGGCGCGAATCGTGCCAGCATCTGCCTTCTTGGGATCCGTGGCGCCCATCAGTTCGCGGTTCTTGAGAATCGCATTTTCTCCTTCGAGCACCTGGATCATCACCGGACCGGACACCATGAAGTCCACGAGATCCTTGAAGAAAGGGCGCTCCTTATGAACCGCATAAAACTGCTCGGCCTCGCGGCGTGAGAGGTGCGCCATGCGGGCTGCAACAACGCGCAGCCCAGCAGCCTCGAAGCGGGCATAGATTTGTCCGATCACGTTCTTCGCGACGGCATCCGGCTTAATGATGGAGAGGGTGCGTTCAACAGACATTTTTCAAGTTCCTGAGGTAGAGAAAAAAGGGTTTTTGCCAGAAGGACAAAACCCATGATTCTAACTTCCACGCCATCCTGACGGCGCCCGGCCCACCGTTGGACGGAGCGAAGCGCCAGGGCGGTTCACGAGCCCTAGCGGCCGCGCCGGCGCACGGGCGCCCCCGAACGCGATTGCCGGCGCTGCTCCTGCCGCTGCTGTCTCAAACTGTCCGAGCCGATGTAGCCGACCGACGTCTTCAATGGATCCGGCTGGCCGCCCGGCCCCGGGCCAGCCGACTTGGCCGAAAACCGCGACCGATTTGCCGACCCCTTGGACGCCTCGCCGGCCGGGCCGCGTGCCCCTCGCTTGGCGGGAAAACCCGCGCGCTGCTTGCCCATCCCGGCCGCTCGCGGGCTTGCCTCCACAGAAGAACCGCTTGCCTGCAACAAAGCACGGACGTCCTTGTCTCCAAGCTCCATGAACATGCCTCTTCGCAACCCCTTGGGCAATACCATGGCGCCGTAGCGAATCCGGATGAGGCGGCTCACAGCGTGCCCGACACTCTCGAACATGCGCCGTACCTCCCGGTTTCTACCTTCTGAGATGGTCACCCGGTACCAGCAATTGGCGCCCTCCCCACCCCCCTCTTCGATGGCACCAAACGCTGCCTTGCCGTCGTCCAGATCCACTCCGGCGAGCAAACGTTCCTTTTCGTCTCCGCTCAAGGCCCCCAAAACCCGCACCGCGTACTCCCGCTCCAAGCCGAAGCGCGGGTGCATGAGTTGGTTGGCCAGTTCGCCGGAACTCGTGAAGAGCAACAGCCCTTCCGTATTCAGGTCAAGCCTACCGACAGACTGCCATTTCCCGTGTGCGAGCCGCGGGAGCTTGCGAAACACGGTGGGTCGGTTTTGCGGGTCGTCGTGCGTGACGACCTCACCCGCTGGTTTGTGGTACGCAATCACGCGCGGCGGCGGGGGATCGATGCGGTAGCGGATGGGCCGGCCATTCACTTTCACCTGATCGCCATATTGAATCCGCTGGCCAATGTGTGCCGGTTCGTTGTTGACGGAAATCCGCCCCTCAAGAATAAGCTGCTCCATCTCCAGCCTCGAACCCAAGCCGGCCTGCGCCAATACCTTGTGAAGCTTGGGCGTTTCCGTCTGGGGAGGCAACACCCGTTTGGACACGTCCGGCGCCTCCTGCACCGCCTCGGCATCGAACCTCCCGGACACCACGTCGGAAAACAAGTCGCCGCCTTTGCCGGCAGGCGCCACAGCGCCTTCGAGACCATGAGGATTTCCGGCAGGAAGGATGCCGTGCAGCGTGTCGTTGCCGCCGACAACGTCTTGCGTGCCTGTTTCACCACCGGATAGGTCGGCGGGAGGAATATCTGGGTCGCCCTTGGGCGCGGTGGAGTGGTTCATGCAATACGGCAACTTATGCGTTGCCCACAGGTTCTTGATTCGTCTCTGAAATTTCCAATGGCTCGAACGGGACTTCGGCCTGCGGCTCCGTATACGCATCTGCCGGACCGCGGGAAAACGCGGAATCCAGTTCAGGCAGTTGGTCCAGCGACTGCAGGCCCAGGTCATCCAGAAACTGGCGCGTCGTGGCCAGCAGCGCCGGCCGACCGACCGTCTCGCGGTGGCCAATCACCTCCACCCAGCCCCTATCTTCCAGTTGCTTGAGCACCAGACTGTTGACGGTGACGCCGCGCACCTCCTCGATGTCCCCACGCGTCACCGGTTGGCGGTAGGCAATGATGGCCAAAATTTCCAGCACTGCCCGTGAGTAGCGGGGCGGCTTCTCGGGGTGGAGCCGGTCCAAAAAATCACGCATGTCGGGCCGCGACTGGAACCGCCATCCCGACGCGACTTGCACCAGTTCCAGGCCGCGCTGCGCCCACTGCATCTGCAGTTCCGCAAGCAACTCCTTGATCGTATCCGCGCCAATCGCATCGTCGAACAGGGCGCGCAGTTCGCGCACGCTCAAGGGCTGCTGCGCGCAAATCAAGGCGGTCTCGAGAACCCGCTGGGCGTCCATCGTCATCATGGTCGTCGGCGTTTTTTTGGGAAATGCTTGCGCGCCGGCTGCGCACACATAGAGAAAGGGCGAGAGCTGCAAGCAAGCTTGCGGAGCATCACGGAGCCATTCCCAGCCTACAAGAAGAAACCTACAGGGAGCAGGCGAGGCAGTTGATTGTAGGGCAAGGTACTCCGACCCACATCAGACGCTGGATATACCGGCTTTTTCAAGCGCCTGCGCGATATCCGGCGGCAGCGCCGCGCCGAAGGAAAGTGGTCGCCCCCCCACAGGATGGTGGAACGACAGGCTGTGCGCGTGCAACGCCTGGCGTGCCAAACCGAACTCCGGCTTGCCCCCGTAGAGAGCGTCGCCCACCAGGGGCAGGCCGATATGGGCCATGTGCACCCGAATCTGGTGCGTCCGGCCCGTGTGCAGGATACAGCGAACCAGGCAGTGGGCCGGCCCCTGGGCTACCAATTGCAGGTCGGTGCGCGCTGCCTTACCGGCGTGCCGCGCCAAGTCGACCACCGCCATGCGCAGACGGTTGCGCGGGTCTCGGCCCACGGGCGCGTCCACCTCCCGCTCGGGCGGCCCTTGCCATTGCCCGCCCGCCATGGCCAGGTAATGCCTATGCACTTCGCGCGCAGCGATCATGTGGACCAAGGTATCCATGGCAGCACGGGTGCGGGCCACCACCATCAGCCCGCTGGTGTCCTTGTCGAGCCGGTGCACGATGCCCGCGCGTGGCACCGAGGCGGCGCCGGGATCACGCCCCAACAGCGCGTTCAGCAGCGTTCCACTCCAGTTTCCAGGAGCGGGGTGGACCACCAGGCCGGCCGGCTTGTTGATGACGAGAAGGTGCTCGTCCTCATAGACCACCTCCAGCGCCAGGTTTTCAGGACGAAAAGCCTGACTCTCCAGGGTGGGCCGCATCTCCAATTCGATGCGATCACCCGCTTTGATGCGCTGCGCCGGCTTGAGCAACACGAGACCGTTGAGCCGCACGGCTTGCGCCGCCACCAGTTGCTGTAGGTAGGAGCGCGAGAACTCCGGCACCAGGCGGACCAAGGCCCTGTCGAGCCGCTCGCCATGGAGCGCCGCCTCCACCGTAAGCGCGCGTATCTCTTGGCCTGCGGGTGTCTCCGAATCGTCCAGGTCTTCGCCCGGTACCACCGGCAGGGGAGCTCCCGCCACCGCTCAGCGGGCCGGCAGGTAACGTGCCGGATCGACCGGCTTGCCTTGGCGGCGGATTTCGAAATGCAGCTTCACACGGTCCGAGTCGGTGTTGCCCATTTCGGCGATCTTCTGTCCCCGCCGCACGGTTTGGTCTTCCTTGACCAGCAAGGCGCGGTTGTGCGCGTAGGCGGTCAGAAACGTGTTGCTGTGCTTGAGGATCACCAGATTTCCGTAGCCGCGCAGGCCGGCACCGGCATACACCACGCGCCCGTCGGCAGCCGCGACGACCGCATCGCCGCTCTTTCCGCCAATGTCCAGGCCTTTGTTGCGCGCCTCGTCGAAGCCCGCAATCAAACTGCCCGACGCCGGCCAAATGAAGCTGGTGCCGTCTTCCGCTGCAGCACCCGCCGCTGCAGCTGCCGCCGCCGGTGCAGTCGTTTCGGTAGCGGCGGGCGGAGTGACCGGTGCAGAGGACGACGCGGCCGCGCCGGGAGCGACCGGTGTCACCACCGGGGCGGCAATGGGGCGCGTGACCACACCGGGACTCGCCTGGGCCACCACAGCAGGAGCGGGTGGCACGACCTTGAGCACCTGACCGACCTCGATCAGGTTGGTATTTTCAATCTGGTTCCAGCGCGCGATGTCTTTCCAGCTCTGCCCTGTATCGAGTCCGATCTTGATCAGGGTGTCGCCCGGCTTGACCGTGTAGGTGCCGGCATGCGCGCCGTTGTCGGAGGGCGACGGGGCTGGAGAGGCAACCACCACGGCCGGTGCCGGGGCGGCCGCCGCCGTTCCTTTGTCTTCCACCGGGGCACGCGTCATCCGGGTACCGCATCCTGCAAGCATCAAGCCGGCCATCAGCAGGGAAATCCCTAGAACACGAACACGCGAAACCTGCATAGTTATTTTCCTTCAACCAAGGCCTGATTTTAGGGGCACGAAATGAACCGCCTCGAGAATGGTGTGCGTAAAGCCCTGCGCGGTGCGGTCGACCACCTGCAGGGACTGGACACCGGCGGCGTCGGCTATCGGGGCCACCAGACGCCCGCCGACGCCCAGCTGCTCGCACCAGGCGGGCGGCAATGCCGCACCACCGGCAGCCACCAAGATACCGGCGTACGGCGCGCCGGCGGGGAAACCGAGCATGCCATCGCCCAGCAGCAGGTGGACGTTGGCCAGGCGCAAGGGACGCAGGTTGGCGCGTGCGCGCTCGTGCAAGCCGCGCAGGCGTTCGATGCTGTAGACCTCCTGTGCCAGGCAGCTCAACACCGCCGCCTGGTACCCGCAACCCGTGCCGATCTCCAGCACACGCCCCAGGCCGCCGGCGCGTGCGCCGGGCGCGTCCAGCAGCAGTTCCGCCATCCGCGCCACAACGCTGGGTTTGGAGATGGTCTGACCGAGCCCGATGGGCAAGCTGGTGTCTTCGTAAGCCTGGTTGGCCAATGCGGAATCGACGAAGCGGTGCCGCTCCACGGCCCGCATGGCTCCCAGTACGCGCGCCGAGGCGAGCCCTGCGGCCGCAAGGCGTGCCAACATGCGTTCGCGCACTGCCGCGGAGTCCAGGCCTACTCCCGTGGGTGGCGCCGCGGCCGGCCACGGGGCGGTGCGCGCCCCCGTAGGCCCACCGGCCGTCCCACGCACCGGCGGAGCCCCCCTGGGTGCAGGAGCGATGCGGGCAGGAAACCCTGGCCGGCGCGCTGTCATGCCGCCTCCGCAGCGCCTGCCCCCTGGGCATCCCACTGCGCGGCGCTCTGCGCCCAGTAGCGCAGGTTGTCGTGGTCGGTCAGATCGACCTTGAGCGGCGTTATGGCCACATGCCCGTGCGCGGTAGCGTGGAAGTCCGTGCCTTCGGCGTCGTCCTTGGCCGCCCCAGCGCTGCCGATCCAGTACATGGTGTCGCCGCGCGGGCTTTCCTGGACGATGACGCGTTCGGCCGCATGGCGCCGCCCCAGGCGGCAAATCTTCGCAGGCCGCATCGCATCGAGCGGCAGATTGGGCATGTTGACGTTGAGCAGCCAGGGCACCTGCCCTATCGCGCTGCCGGCAGCCATGTGCTGCACGATCTGCGCCGCCTTGGCCGCCGCGGCTTCAATCTCGCCCCAGCCTTTGTCGACCTGCGAAAACGCTATGGCCGGGATACCGAACAGGTAGCCTTCCATGGCGGCGCCCACGGTACCCGAATAAATGGTGTCGTCGCCCATGTTGGCGCCGTTGTTGATGCCCGAGACGATGAGATCTGGCCGATAGTCCAGCAGCCCTGTCAGGGCGATATGCACGCAATCGGCAGGCGTCCCGTTGACATAGCGGAAACCGTTCCCGGCGGTCTGTACGTACAGGGGCGCGTGCAGCGTCAAGGCGTTGGATTTGGCACTGTTGTTGTGCTCAGGCGCCACCACCTCGACCTGCGCAACACGCGCCAGGGCTGCGTGCAGGGCGACGATTCCGGGCGCCTGAAAGCCGTCGTCGTTGGAGATCAGTATCTTCATGGTGCTGGACATCGGCCCTGGATTGTAGGCTGCGCAGCCCGCTGGGCACGCATGCGCGGCGACCGTCACTGGCGGGACATTGCGGCCTGGGAGCGGCACCTATCATGGTGATTTCCCGACTTCAGGAGCCCCCAATGCACGCTTGGCTATGCACCGATCCCACCGGCGTCGACGCCCTCGCATGGACCGAGCTGCCCACCCCCACGCCCGGTCCCGGCGAGGTGCTGGTGGAGATCAAGGCCGCGAGCCTGAATTTTCCCGACCTGCTCATCGTGCAGAACAAGTACCAGATGAAACCCGCCCTGCCCTTTGTGCCCGGCTCGGAATACGCTGGCGTGGTTGCAGCGGTGGGCGCCGGCGTCACGCACCTGCAGGTTGGCCAGAAGGTGGCCTGCCTGTCGGGCACCGGGGGTTTCGGCACGCACACCTTGGCGCCGGCCGCCCTGTGCATGCCGATGCCTGAGGGTTTTCCGCATGTGGACGCGGCAGCGTTCATCATGACCTACGCGACCTCCTGGCACGCGCTGGTGGACCGGGCTGCCCTGCAAGCCGGCGAAACCGTGCTCGTCCTGGGTGCTGCGGGTGGCGTGGGCACAGCAGCCATCCAGATTGCCAAGGCGGTCGGGGCGCGCGTGATCGCCGCCGCCTCTACCGACGAGAAGTGCGCCCTGTGCAAGTCCCTCGGAGCCGATGCCACCATCAACTACAGCACAGAGGACCTGCGCGAAGCCATCAAGGCCGCTACCGGCGGCCGCGGCCCCGACGTGGTCTACGACCCGGTGGGCGGCGACTTTGCCGAGCCGGCCTTCCGCTCGATCGCCTGGCGCGGCCGCTACCTCGTGGTTGGCTTCGCATCGGGCCCGATCCCTGCGCTGCCCTTGAACCTTCCGCTGCTCAAGGGCGCCTCGCTGGTGGGCGTGTTCTGGGGGGAATTCGCCAAACGCGAACCCAAGGCCAACGCCGCCATGATGGGCGAGCTCGTCCAGTGGTATGCCCAGGGGCGCATCAAGCCCGTGATCGACCGCACCATGCCCATGGCCGAGCTGCCCGCAGCGTTCGCGCGCATGGGTTCCCGGGGCGTGCAGGGCAAGCTCGTGCTGGTGAACTAGCCGAAGCCTTGGCGTGGTCGCGCGCCCGGGTTGGCGCCTTCGGACTGGTAAAAATGCTGGGCACAGGCTCCAGGGCCGCCTTCCCGGGGCCGTTGCCCGCCCGGCGTGTCACACTTGCGCGTCTTATCCCAGGTGGCGGTCCATGGCTGAGCGAACCCCTTCAGACATTGCGCGTGAAACGCTGAAACAGCTCGCCGTGCGGCGCATGACGCCCACACCGGAGCACTTTCGCAGCATCTACGACGAAATTGCCGGCGTCCGCAGCCCGGCACCGTTCCCTGAAGGCCCGCTGCGCCAGATTCTGCGCGTCGTCCCGGGCCAGACGCCGGTGCAGCGGCGCCTGCTGGAGCAGTTCGAAAAGGCAGTGAGCGCAAGCGACTGGAGTGCGCTGCAGGCCGTCATGGTGGGCTATGCCAAGCTGGGCATGGGCAACGCACCGGTGGCCGAGGCGGTGCCTGCCGGCCCACCCGCCACCGTGCTGCCCGACGAACTGGCCGAACAGATCGCGCGCCTGGTGGACAACATGCTCGCCGGCCTCAGCAGCGACGACGCCAGGGTGCACCTGCTTGGCGAACAACTGGTGCAATTCCTGCGCTCGCCCGCGCCCCCTTCCAGCACCTTGCAGCTGATGCTGGCCAACTTCAGCTTCCGGCTTTCGTTTGCCGCGGAGGACCAGGCGGCGGTGCGCAACCTGCTGCTGGAACTGCTGCACATGGTGTTCCAGAACATGGCCGCGCTGAGCGCGGACGACCGCTGGCTGGCCGGCCAGACCGAGGCCCTGGTGCAAGCCACCGCGCAGCCCCTGACGCTGCGCCGCCTCGACGACGTGCAACGCCGCCTGAAGGACGTGATCTTCAAACAGACCGAAGCCAAAAGCCGCATGGTCGAAGCGCAGGACCAGATGAAGGAGATGCTGGGCGCATTCATCGAGCGCCTGCGCGCCATGACCGAAGCCAGCAGCAGCTACCACGACACCATGGAAGCGTGCGCACAGCAGATCGCCAGCGCCAGCACCCTGGAAGAGATCGCGCCGGTGCTCAAGCAGGTCATGGGGGCGACGCGCTCCATGGCCCTCGACAGCCGCCTCGCGCACGACGAACTGCACGAGTTGCGCCAGCGCGCGCAAGACAAGCACACCGAACTGGTACGCCTGCAGCAGACGCTCGACCAGGTCAGCCAGCAGGCGCGCCACGATCCCCTCACCGGTTCGCTCAACCGCAAGGGCCTGGACGAAGTGCTGGAGCGCGAGATATCGCGCGGCCGGCGCGCCGAAACCCCGCTGTGCGTCGCCCTGCTCGACGTGGACAACTTCAAGCACATCAACGACCGCCTGGGCCACGCCACGGGGGACGCCGCCCTGGTGCACCTGGCCAATGTGGTCCGCTCGGTCATGCGGCCCCAGGACATGCTGGCGCGCTACGGCGGTGAGGAATTCGTCCTCGTGCTGCCCGACACGGCCCTGGCGTCGGGCATCGAGGCCATGCAGCGCCTGCAGCGTGAGCTGACGAAGAACTTCTTCCTCAAGGACAACGAGAAGCTCCTCATCACCTTCAGCGCCGGCGTGGCGCAGCTGGCCGCATCCGAGGACAGCCAGGACGCCATTGCACGCGCCGACCAGGCCATGTACCTGGCGAAGCGCCAGGGCAAGAACCGCGTCGTCGCGGGCTGAGGCGCAGTGGCGCACCCCGAGCTTGACCGCCGCCGCCTGCTGGCGCTGGCAGCGCAAGCCGCCGTGGCGGGCGTTCTGCCCCGCTCTGCCTGGGGCGCGCCGCCGCTGCGCCACAACCCGTTCGGCCTGGGCGTGGCCAGCGGCGACCCGACGGCGGACGGGTTCGTCCTCTGGACCCGCCTGCTGGGCGCTGGCAGCCCGCTGCCCGACACACCCCTCCCCGTGCGCTGGGAAGTCGCCGAGGACGCCGCCTTCCACCGCCTCGTGCAGCGCGGCTCCGCGCTGGCGCTGCCCCAACTGGCGCACAGCGTGCACGTCGAACTCGCCGGGCTGCGCCCCGGCCGCTGGTACCACTACCGCTTCCACCATGGGGCGGCGACCAGCCCCACCGGCCGCGCGCGCACCGCCCCCGCCGCCGACGAGATGCCCGCGCGCCTGCGTGTCGCCTTCGCCTCGTGCCAGCGCTGGGAGCACGGCTACTACGCCGCCTGGGCACATGTGGCCCGCGAGGCGCCCGACCTGGTGCTGTTCCTGGGCGACTACATCTACGAATACGCCACGCCGAGCGACACCAGCGGACTGGCGCGCGTGCACGCCCTGCGCCACGCCCGCAGCCTGGCCGATTTCCGCGACCGCTACGCGCTGCACAAGAGCGATCCGCAGCTCCAGGCGGCGCACGCCGCCTGCCCCTGGCTCGTGACCTGGGACGACCACGAAGTGCAAAACGACTGGGCGGGACACACCGGGCGCGATGGCAACGGCGCCGATTTCGCTGCGCTGCGCAGCGCCGGTTTCCAGGCGTTCTACGAGCACATGCCGCTGGGTGCCGCCCGGCTCGCAGGCCCCGGTTTCAGCACCCTGGCGCTGCACCGGCGCACCGCCTGGGGGCGCCTGGCTGCGCTGCACCTGCTCGACGGGCGCCAATACCGCGACCGCCAGGCCTGCCGCCGTGCGGGTGCCTCGGGTGCCGGGGCGGTGCGCGCGGGGCAGTGCGACGACCTCGCCCAAGCGGAGCGCAGCTTCCTGGGCGGCGCGCAGGAGCGCTGGCTGGACGCCGGCCTCGCGCAGGACGCCCAGGCCGCCGTGCGCTGGAGCGTGCTCGCCCAGCAAACGCTGCTCTCGCCGCGCCACTACCCCTCGGGCCTGCAGGCCACCGACACCTGGGACGGCTACCCCGCAGCGCGCCAGCGCCTGGCCGACAGCCTGGCCGCGCACGCGCCCGGCAGCGCCGTCGTGCTGGGCGGCGACATCCACCAGAACTATGTCTGCCGCGTGCCCCGCGACGCCGCCGCGCCCGACGGGCCGGCGGTGGCCAGCGAGTTTTGCGGCACCTCGATTTCCTCGCGCTCAGGTACCACGCAGGACAAGCTGGACGCGCTTGTACGGCACAACCCGCACATCCTGCTGGCGCGCTGCGGGGAGCGCGGCTACGGCATCGCGGACATCACGCCCAGCCTGTGGACCACCCGGCTGCAAGCGCTCGACGACCCGCTGCAGAGCACCAGCGGTGTGCGCACGCTGGCACGCTATGCGGTCGAACGCGGACACGCCGGCCCGGTGCCCCTGTAAAACTACCAAATCAATAGCTGCAAACGCTTACTGGATAAGCGCTAGAGGCCAAAAACACTCATATTTTTGGCCCCTACCCGCTCCCGAGACGTTCACACGTCGATGGCCTGCGCCGACCCGGCCTGCTTGCGCAGCTCGAACTTCTGGATCTTGCCGGTGCTGGTCTTGGGCAACTCGCCAAACACCACGGCGCGCGGCACCTTGAAGCCCGCCAGGTGCTTCTTGCAGTGCGCCACGATGTCCTCGGGGGTGGCCGTGGCGCCGGCCTTCAGCTCGATGAAAGCGCAGGGCGTCTCGCCCCACTTGGCGTCGGGCTTGGCCACCACGGCGGCGGCCAGCACGTCGGGGTGGCGGTAGAGCACGTCCTCGACCTCGATGGACGAGATGTTCTCGCCGCCCGAGATGATGATGTCCTTGCTGCGGTCCTTGATCTTGATGTAGCCATCGGGGTACTGCACCGCCAGGTCGCCGCTGTGGAACCAGCCGCCGGCAAAGGCCTCTTCGGTGGCCTTGGGGTTCTTCAGGTAGCCCTTCATGGCGATGTTGCCCTTGAACATGATCTCGCCCATGGTCTCGCCGTCCTGCGGCACGGGCTGCATGGTCTCGGGGTCGAGCACGCGCGCATCGCGCTCCAGGTGGTAGCGCACGCCCTGGCGGGCGTTCAGGCGCGCACGCTCGCCGATGTCGAGGTCGTTCCACGCTTCGTGCTTGGCGCACACCGTGGCCGGGCCATAGACCTCGGTCAGGCCGTAGACGTGCGTGAGGTCGAAGCCCTTCTTCTCCATGCCTTCGATCATCGAGGCCGGGGGCGCTGCGCCTGCCACCATCGCCTTGACGCCAGCGGGCACACCCTCCTTCATGGCTGCCGGTGCGTTGACCAGCAGGCCATGCACGATGGGCGCGCCGCAGTAGTGCGTGACGCCGTGGTTGCGGATCGCATCGAAGATGGCCTGCGCCTCCACCCGGCGCAGGCACACGTTGACGCCCGCGCGCGCCGCCACCGTCCAGGGGAAGCACCAGCCGTTGCAGTGGAACATGGGCAGCGTCCACAAGTACACGGCGTGCTTGGGCATGTCCCACTCCAGCACGTTGCTGATGGCGTTGGTGGCTGCGCCCCGGTGGTGGTAGACCACGCCCTTGGGGTTGCCCGTGGTGCCGCTGGTGTAGTTGAGCGCAATGGCATCCCATTCGTCGCCCGGCAGCTCCCACGCGAACTGCGGGTCGCCGCCGGCCACGAAAGCCTCGTAGGTGGCGCTGCCGACCGTCTGCAGGGCGGGCCCGAAGACCGCGTCCTCCACGTCGATGAGCAGCAGCGGCGCGCTGGATTGGCGCAGCGCCAGTGCCTTGGCCATGGTGGGCGCGAATTCGGGGTCCACGATCACGGCCTTGGCCTCGCCATGGTCGAGCATGAAGGCGATGGCCTCGGGGTCCAGGCGCGTGTTGAGCGCATTGAGCACGGCGCCCGCCATGGGCACGCCGAAATGCGCCTCCACCATGGGCGGGGTGTTGGGCAGCATCACGGCCACGGTGTCGTTCTTGCCGATGCCGGCCCTGCGCAGGCTGCTGGCGAGCTGGCGACAGCGCGCGTAGGTCTGGGCCCAGGTCTGGCGCAGGGCGCCATGCACGATGGCCAGGCGGTCGGGGTAGACCTCGGCGGTGCGTTCGATGAACGACAGCGGCGAAAACGGTGCGAAATTGGCTTCTGTGCGGGGCAGGTGCTGGTCGAAGATGCTGGCCATGGAAAATTCCTCCGGACGAACGACAAGCGCACTGTAGCCGCCCCGAGGCACCCGGTCCGCACCGGGCGCATCGGTGAAAATGCCCGTGTGTCCATTCCCCAGTCGTTCATCCAGGAGTTGCTCGCGCGCGTCGACGTCGTGGAAATCGTCGGGCGCTATGTGCCGCTCAAGAAGGGTGGAGCGAACTACATGGGCCTATGCCCCTTCCACGGGGAAAAATCGCCCTCTTTCAGCGTCAGCCCCTCCAAGCAGTTTTTCCACTGCTTCGGCTGCGGCAAGAGCGGCAATGCCATCGGCTTCCTGATGGAACACGCCGGAATGGGATTCGTGGACGCGGTGGAAGATCTCGCCCGCCAGGTCGGTCTCACGGTGCCGGACGACCACACGAGCCCCGCGGACAGGGAACGCGCGGCCGCCGCGCGCCAGCGCCAGGCGACGCTCAGCGATGTGCTGGAAAAGGCCGCCCAGGATTACCGCAAGCAGCTGCGCCAGTCGCCGCGCGCCGTCGACTACCTCAAGGGGCGCGGCCTGTCCGGCGAAGTGGCCCAACGCTACGGCCTGGGCTATGCGCCGGCCGGCTGGCGGCATCTGGCCAGCGTCTTCCCCGAGTACGACGACCCTCTGCTCGCCGAGAGCGGCCTGGTCATCCTGGGCGAGGACGACGGCAAGCGCTACGACCGCTTCCGCGACCGCGTGATGTTCCCGATCCGCAACGTGAAGGGCGAGTGCATCGGCTTTGGCGGGCGCGTGCTCGGGGACGACAAACCCAAGTACCTCAATTCCCCCGAAACGCCGCTGTTCCACAAGGGCAGCGAGCTCTACGGCCTGTTCGAGGCGCGCAGCGCAATCCGCGAAGCCGGCTTCGCGCTGGTCACGGAGGGCTACATGGACGTGGTCGCACTGGCGCAACTGGGCTTCGAGAACGCCGTGGCGACCCTGGGCACGGCGTGCACCGCCGAACACATCGCCAAGCTGCTGCGCTTCACCGACGGCGTGGTGTTCAGTTTCGACGGCGACGCCGCCGGGCGCCGCGCCGCGCGCAAGGCACTGGATGCGGCCATTGCCCACGCGAACGACACGCGCAGCATCAAGTTCCTGTTCCTGCCGGGCGAACACGACCCCGACAGCTTCGTGCGCACCCACGGCGCCAGTGCCTTTGCGCGCCACATTGCCGATGCCCTGCCGCTGAGCCGTTTTCTGATCGAAGCCGCCAGCGAACAATGCGACCTGGGAACCCCCGAAGGACGCGCACGCATGTCCAGCCACGCGCGCCTGCTGTGGGAGCCCTTGCCCGACGGCGCGCTCAAACGCCAGTTGCTGGGCGAAATCGCCGGCCTGGTGCAACTCGACACCGCCGATTTGCAGGACGTGTGGCTGCAGGCCGCCGCCCGGGCCCACCCCCCCGCGCCGGCGCAGCCCGGCCCCGCACACCCGCGCCGCAGCACGGCACGCGCGCCGGCCCCGCCGGCCACGCCCATGGCTACGGGGCGCAGGCGCGCTGCACCCTCCAGCCGCAGCGACCATGCCGCCCGCCTGCTGCTGTCGCACATGGATTTCATCGATGCGCTCTCGCACGAGGACAACGCACTGCTCTGCGCCCAGCCGGCGCCCCACGGCGCCCTGTTCGCCTGGATCGAAGCGCAGTTCCACGAACACGGCGCCCTGCCCTGGGCGGTGCTGCGCGAGTCGCTGCGAGGCCACCCTTGCGAAACCCTGGCCGAGCGTGTGATGACGGGCGCGCATGCGCAGACCGAGGGCGATACGCGCGAGCTGCAGCAGGAGCTCCGCAGCCTGCTCAACCGCATGCTCGTCGAGCAGCTCAAGCAGCAGGAGAGCGCCGCCATCGCCGCCGCGCCAGGGGACCCGGCTGCCCTGGAACGCTACCGCAGCCTGCAGACGCGGCGCCTGGCGCTGGAGCGCGGAGCACCGCCAGCCCCTTGAAAATTACGACGCGGCTATAATGTAGGGTTCACTGGCAAGAGCGACAGCAGCACCTCCGGGCCGGGCACACGTGACAAACGCGCACGACCGCCCCCTTACCGCAAGGACTGCACACCAAATGATCGCCCACACATCTTGCCTCGGGGCCCACGGCCCCCAGGGCGAAGCACCGCTTTGCCCTGCGACCCGCGCCGGGACGTCAGGCGCTTGCGTTTTCTTTGTTTCTTCTTGACCCGAGGTTGTCCATGCCCGCTCAAAAGCCCGCGAAGTTGCCCAAGTCCGCTCCCGCCAAGACCTCGCCCGTACCTGCCAAGAAGCCCGCCAAGGCCGCCGCCCCGGCCGCCAAGGCGCCGATTGCCAAGAAAGCTCCTGTGCCCAAGACCGCTGCCAAGACCCCCGCTCCCGAGAAAAAGAAGACCACTGCCCGCGCCAAGGCCGGCGCGCCCGAAGACGATACGCCGGCCAAACCGGTAGCGGCCAAGAAAACGGCTGCCCGCCCTGCCAAGGCCGCCACCAAGGCGCCCAAGGCCAGCAAGGCCCCCGCCGCGCGTGGCAAGAAGGGCAAGGCCGATGCGGACACCGACGACACCGACCTCTCGGATATCGAATCGGACCTGGAAGGCGAAGTCGAGGAGTCGGCGGACGCCGGTGCCGCCGAGGCACCTGTCGAGAAGGTCAAGCCCCTGCGCATGAAGATCAGCAAGGCGAAGGAACGCGCCTTGATGAAGGAGTTCGGCCTGGACGAGACCATCCTGTCCGAGGAAGACCTGGCCAAGCGCCGTTCGCGCCTGAAAACCCTGATCAAGCTCGGCAAGACGCGCGGCTACCTCACGCACGGTGAAATCAACGACCACCTGCCCGACAAGCTGGTGGACCAGGAAACGCTGGACGTGGTGATTTCCATGCTCAACGACCTGGGCGTGGCGGTGTACGAACAGACGCCCGACGCGGAAACTCTGCTGGTCACGAACACCGCGCAGACCGCCGCCACCGAGGAAGAAGCCGAGGAAGCGGCCGAGGCCGCCCTGTCCACCGTGGACAGCGAATTCGGCCGCACCACCGACCCCGTGCGCATGTACATGCGCGAGATGGGCACGGTGGAGCTGCTCACGCGCGAAGGCGAAATCGAGATCGCCAAGCGCATCGAAGGCGGCTTGATGGCCATGATGGAAGCGATCAGCGCATCGCCCGCGACCATTGCCGAGATCCTCAACATGGGCGAGGAGATCCGCGAGGGCAAGGTCGTCATCTCGACCATCGTGGACGGCTTCTCCGATCCGAACGAGGCCGACGATTACGTGGCCGAGGAAGATTTCGACGAATTCGACGAAGACGACGACGACGACGGCAAGGGCGGCAGCAAGGCCCTGACCAAGAAGCTCGAAGAACTCAAGAACGAGGCCCTGCGGCGCTTCGACAAGATGCGCGAGCTGTTCGAGAAGGTGCACAAGATCTACGACCGCGAAGGCTATGGCACGCCGGCATACGTCAAGGCGCAGCACGCGCTGTCGGCCGAGCTGATGACCATCCGCTTCACCGCCAAGACGATCGAGAAGCTCTGCGACATGGTGCGCAGCCAGGTGGACGACGTGCGCAAGAAAGAGCGCGAGTTGCGCCGCATCATCGTGGACAAGTGCGGCATGCCGCAGGAGATCTTCATCAAGGAATTCCCCGCGCACCTGCTCAATCTCGACTGGGTCGAGAAACAGGCCACCGCAGGAAAGCCCTGGAGCGCGGTGATGGCGCGCAACATCCCGCCGGTGCAGGATTTGCAGCAAAAGCTGATGGACCTGCAGGCGCGCGTGGTGGTGCCGCTGTCCGAGCTCAAGCTCATCAACCGGCGCATGAACGAGGGCGAGGCCAGTTCACGCGACGCGAAGAAGGAAATGATCGAGGCCAATCTGCGCCTCGTCATCTCAATCGCGAAGAAGTACACCAACCGTGGCCTGCAGTTCCTCGACCTGATCCAGGAAGGCAACATCGGCCTGATGAAGGCGGTGGACAAGTTCGAATACCGCCGCGGCTACAAGTTCTCGACCTACGCCACGTGGTGGATCCGCCAGGCCATCACGCGCTCGATCGCCGACCAGGCGCGCACCATCCGCATCCCGGTGCACATGATCGAGACCATCAACAAGATGAACCGCATCTCGCGCCAGCACCTGCAGGAGTTCGGCTTCGAACCCGACGCCTCCGTGCTGGCCGAGAAGATGGAGATCCCCGAGGACAAGATCCGCAAGATCATGAAGATCGCCAAGGAGCCGATCTCCATGGAAACGCCCATCGGCGACGACGACGACAGCCACCTGGGCGACTTCATCGAGGACGGCGCCAACACCGCGCCCCTGGAAGCGGCCATGCAGGCCGGCCTGCGCGACGTGGTGAAGGACATCCTGGACGGCCTGACCCCGCGCGAAGCCAAGGTGCTGCGCATGCGCTTCGGCATCGAGATGACCAGCGACCACACGCTGGAAGAAGTGGGCAAGCAGTTCGACGTGACGCGCGAGCGCATCCGCCAGATCGAAGCCAAGGCGCTGAGGAAGCTCAAGCACCCCAGCCGCTCGGACAAGCTGCGCAGCTTCATCGACTCGCTCTGACGCCCTCTGACTGTCGCACGCACACCGCCCTGCCCCCGCAGGGCGGTTTTTTTGGTGGTGCCGCCGGTACGCGTGCCGACAAGCGCCGTGGGATGCGGCTGACAGCCAGGGTGCTCGCCAGCGCCCACACTGAAATGGTCCATGAGGCACGCCCTTGGTGCCTCTGCCACTTCACGAAGGAAATACCATGCGCACCAAACTCACCCTGCTGGCCGTTCTCGCCAGCGCCTCGCTGATGGCCCAGGCCCAAACCACCCCTGCGATGACAGGCAGCCCGACGGCCAGCAACATCCAGTCGGTTCCTTCGGGCAACGAGCCCCTGAACAAGGCACCGACGACCACCACCGCCTCGGATACCACGCGTGCCGCCGTGCGCAGCGAGGCGGTCGATGCGGCGCATACCGGCACCATCTCCAAGGGCACGCAGCCCCTGGGACCGATGGTCAGCCCACATTCGACCACCACGCGCGCCGCCACCCGTGCCGAAGGCAGCGCCGCTGCAGAATCGGGCCAGATCGCCACCGGCAACAAGCCGCAGGTTGGTGCTCCCGGCCAGCGCACAGGCGCCGCCGCCGAACGCCATGGAAATGCCGGCAGCGCCGCCAAGGATGCGCCATCGGGCAACGAGCCCTACGCCAAGGCCCCCAGCGCCTATTCCGCGACTTCACGCAGCGACACCCGCGCAGAAGCCCACGCCAACGGGGGCACCGCCGCGGTGAAGTCGGGGAACCAGCCCCTGGCACCGCAGGTCAGCGCCACATCCGCCACCAGCCGGGCCGATGTGCGGGCCGATGCCAAGGTGGCGGTGCACAACGGCGCAATCAGGACCGGGAACGCGCCAGCACCCCAACAGTAAGGGTTTTTACTTATCCCGACTGGGCGAAGCGCACGCGCGCTTCGCCCTTTTTTATGGGCTCCGGCGCGCCGCAGCCGCATTTCGTGGCGCACCCGCAACAATTTGGCGCAAATCCGGTTTCTAGGGTTCCTCGCACAAAGGGTCTGGTTTTGGAGCTATTAAACTTGTAGCAAATTCGGTTCGGCGCTATATTGGCCCATACGCCCAGCATGCACTGACCGGCACCGGACAACCGCCCAACCATCGCGAGGAGAAGCCGCATGAGCTCAAAGGAAAACGTCGCCATCAATCAGTTGTTCGAACGGCTGGAATGCCGCTACGCCCTGCGTGTCCTGTGGGCCCTGCGCGACGGCCACCCCCAGACCTTCCGCCTGCTGCAGGACAGCGTGGGCGGAATCACCCCGAACACACTCAACACCCGTATCAAGGAAATGCGCGAAGCGGGTTTCCTGGACCACGGCAGCGACGGCTACGTCGTCACGCCCTCGGGCGCCGACCTGCTCAAGCGCCTGTCCGACGTGCAGGCCTTCGCCAACCGCTGGGTGGCCGCGCGCAACAAGAAATGAAGCGCCGCCCCCGCCTCGGGATGCGGTTGTTTTTTTGGGGTTAAATTGCCCTCCAGCGCTTGATGCATAAGCGTTAGAAGCTATCATTTTTAAGGGATATTCATGGCACTCACCACCACCAGCTCGGGCCTGCAGTACGAAGACACCACCGTGGGAGAAGGCGCCGAAGCCACGCGCGGCAGCCCGGTGTCGGTGCACTACACCGGCTGGCTCTACAGCGACGGTGTGCAAGGTGCCAAATTCGATTCCAGCCGCGACCGGAACGACCCGTTCGGCTTCCAGCTCGGCGCCGGCATGGTGATCCAGGGCTGGGACGAAGGCGTCCAGGGCATGAAGGTCGGCGGCCAGCGCACCCTCATCATTCCCGCCAGCCTGGGTTACGGCGCGCGCGGCGCCGGTGGTGTGATCCCGCCCAACGCCACGCTGAAATTCGACGTCGAACTGCTCAAGGTCGGCCGCTGAGCGCGGCGCCCCGGCCGGTCACATTTCGGTCGGGCGCTTCGCCGGCGGCAGCACCGGGCGGGTGAACCAGCTGACGACGACCGCGGCCGCCAGGCCGGCCGGCACGCCGAACACCCCTGCAGAGATCGGCTGGATGCCGAACCACAGGCCATTGGCCAGCATCCAGCCCGGCATGTGCGCCTTCAGCACCGGCAGGTGGGACAGCAGGTAGTACACAGCGATCCCCAGCCCGCTGAGCATGCCGGCGACCGCCCCCTGGCGCGTGGTGCCGCGCCAGAAGATCCCCAGGACCATCACCGGCACGAAGGCCGAAGCGGCCAGGGAGAACGACGCGGACACGAGCGGCAGGATGTCCGCCGGCTTGAGCGCCGCGACGAAGGCCGCCGTGAGCGCCACGGCCAGCAGCGCGAACTTGGAGAGGATCACGCGCTGCTCGGGCGAGGCCTTGCGCGGGCGCTCGCGGAAGTACAGGTCGCGCACCAACGCGTTGCTGATGGTCAGCAGCAGGCCGTCTGCCGTCGAGAGCGCAGCCGCCAACCCGCCGGCCGCCACCAGGCCAGACACCACATAGGGCAGTCCGCCGAGCTCGGGCGTGGCCAGCATGATCAGGTCGGCGCCGAGCCGGATCTCGCCGAACTGCACCAGGCCATCGCCGTTCATGTCCTCGACCGAGAGCAGCGCGGCATCGACCCGCGCCCACTGCGCCATCCAGTTGGGCAGTGCGTCGAAACTGCTGCCCACCAGGTTGTTCATGACCTCGAACTTCACCAGGACGGCCAGCGCCGGAGCACTGAGGTACAGGAGCGCGACGAAAAACAGCGTCCAGGCGACGGAACTGCGCGCGCCGGCCACGGTGGGCGAGGTGTAGTAGCGCGTGAGCAGGTGCGGCAGGCCGGCGGTACCGACCATCAGGCAGAACATCAGGGCGAGGAAGTTGCGTCGCGAATCGGTGAACGCCGCCTGCATTTGCGGCGTGCCGTCCGGGTCGCCGGCAAAAGGCTGGGCGTGCGGTGGCAATCCCCCCAGGGGCAGCGCCCGGGAGTAGTTTTCCAGCATCTGCCGCTCCCACAGAACACGCGCCGCCGCAGCGTCGCGCGGCAGTGCAGCGAGTTCGCGGCTCGCGGCGACGATCAGGCCGACGTCGGCGTTTTGTGCGCGCAGGCGGTGGATGCGCTCCTGCATCTCGCGCCGCTCGCGCTCCAGGGCTTTGTCCACATCGCCGAGCCGGGCCTCGAAATCCCGGGCACGGTGCAGATAGGCCCGCACCACCTGCTGCTCCAGGGGCGACGCAAGCAGGGCCGCTTCGAGGTCGGCGATCTTGCCGACCTGCTTGCCGTAGACCACCAGCGCCACCGGGTTGCCGAGCTGCTTATAGGCCAGCCAGGAAACAGGAATCAGGAAGGCCAGCAGCAGCATGACGTACTGCGCGACCTGCGTCCAGGTGATGGCACGCATGCCGCCGAGGAAGGAGCACAGCAGCACCCCGCCCAGGCCGAGCATGATGCCGATCTCGAATTGCACGCCCGTCAGGCGCGATGCGATCAGGCCGATGCCGTAGATCTGCGCCACGACGTAGGTCGACGAGCAGGCCACCGCCGCCACCGCCGCGATGACGCGCGGCCAGCGACCGCCGAAGCGCACGTGAAAGAAGTCCGGCACCGTGTACAGGCCCATGGCCCGCAGGTGCGGCGCCACGAGAATGGCCACCAGGCAGAAGCCGCCCGTCCAGCCGAGCAGATAGGCCAGCCCCCCCGCCTGCCCCGGCGTGCCGGAGTAGCCCTGCAGATAGAGCGCGCCCGAGAGGCTGAGGAACGAGGCCGCGCTCATCCAGTCGGCAGCGGCCGCCATGCCGTTGTACATGGGCGGGATGCGCCGGCCGGCGACGTAGTACTCGAGCGGGTCGGTGGTGCGGCCATAGACGCCGATGGCGGCGTACACCATGACCGAGAGGAAGAGGAAGATCGGGCCGATCCAGTGGCGCGAAAGCCCATGCTGCTCGGCCCAGGTCATCAGCGCCAGGAAGGCCACCAACCCCACCACGTAGTAGGCGAGGATGCGGTGCAGGCGCAGCGCGTAACCGCGCTCGTCCGCCGCCTGCGGGCCGGCCGATTCAGCCAAGGTCGGCCTCTGCGCCACGCTCCTGGGCGGTCGCCGCGTCCTGGCGCTCGAACCGGCTCATCGCCCAGGCATAGGCAACGACGATGGCGATGAACACGAACACCGCACCTTGCGAGGCCATCCAGAAGCCCACCGGCCAGTCGCCCACGGAAAACAGCAGATCGCGCGCAAAGTAGCACACGCCGAACGAGGTCAGCGCCCACACGGTGAGCAGCAGCGCCTTCAGGCGCAGGTGCCGCACATCGTGCAGGTCGGGTGGAAAGGCATGCGCCGCGCCCTCTTCGCCAGGTTCCGGGACCCCGGGCGGCGCCGCCATGGGTTCAGCGCGCCGCGGCCAGCTGCTGCCAGGTGGCCACCACGCTGTCCGGATTGAGCGAAATCGAGGAAATGCCTTCCCGGGCCAGCCAGGCGGCGAAATCCGGATGGTCGCTGGGGCCCTGGCCACAGATGCCGATGTATTTGCCCTGTGCCAGACAGGCCTTGATGGCCAGGTGGATCAGGGCCTCGACGGCCGGGTCGCGTTCGTCGAAGTCCTGTGCCAGCAGTTCCAGGCCCGAGTCCCGGTCCAGGCCCAGGGTGAGCTGGGTCAGGTCGTTGGAGCCAATGGAGAAGCCGTCGAAGAACTGCAGGAACTGCTCGGCCAGGATGGCGTTGCTCGGGATCTCGCACATCATGATGAGCTTGAGCCCGTTCTCGCCGCGCTGCAGGCCATGCTGCGCCAGCAGTTTGGTCACGCGCTCGGCCTGCCCCAGCGTGCGCACGAAGGGCACCATCACCTGCACGTTGGTCAGGCCCATGTCGTTGCGCACGCGCTTGAGCGCCTCGCATTCCATGGCGAAAGCTTCGCCGAAGTCCGCGCTCACGTAGCGCGCCGCGCCCCGGAAGCCGAGCATGGGGTTTTCTTCCTCGGGCTCGTAGCGGCTGCCGCCGATGAGCTTGCGGTATTCGTTGCTCTTGAAGTCCGACAGGCGCACGATGACGGGCTTGGGCCAGAAGGCCGCCGCGATGGTGGCGACGCCCTCGGCCACCTTGTCCACGTAGAACGCGCGCGGGCTGGCGTGGCCGCGCGCCACGGATTCCACCGCCTTCTTGAGGTCCGAATCGATGTTCGGGTAGTCCAGGATGGCCTTGGGGTGCACGCCGATGTTGTTGTTGATGATGAATTCCAGCCGCGCCAGACCCACGCCCTGGTTGGGCAGCTGGCAGAAATCGAACGCCAGCTGCGGGTTGCCGACGTTCATCATGATCTTGGTGGCGATCTCGGGCATCTCGCCGCGCTGCACCTCGGTGACCTCGGTTTCCAGCAGGCCGTCGTAGATGTGTCCGGTGTCGCCCTCGGCGCAGCTCACCGTGACCAGGGTGCCGTCCTTGAGCTGCTCGGTGGCGTTGCCGCAGCCGACGACGGCCGGAATGCCCAGTTCGCGCGCAATGATGGCCGCGTGGCAGGTGCGACCACCCCGGTTGGTGACGATGGCCGAGGCCCGCTTCATCACCGGCTCCCAGTTCGGGTCGGTCATGTCGGTGACGAGCACGTCGCCGGGCTGCACCTTGTCCATTTCGCTGATGTTGTGCACCAGGCGCACCGGCCCGGTGCCGATCTTCTGGCCGATGGCGCGGCCTTCCGCCAGCACCGGCCCCCGGCCCTTGAGCTTGTAGCGCATCTCGGCCTGGGCGCCGGCCTGGCTTTTCACCGTCTCGGGGCGCGCCTGGAGGATGTAGAGCAGGCCGTCCTGTCCGTCCTTGCCCCATTCGATGTCCATGGGGCGGCCGTAGTGCTGCTCGATCACCAGGGCGTACTGCGCCAGTTGCTCGACGTCGGCATCGGTGAGCGAATAGCGGTTGCGCTGTTCCGCCGGCACGTCGGTGGTCTTGATGAGCTTGCCCTTGAGCGCGCCCTCGGCCTTTTCCTCCGGCTGGGTGAACACCATCTGGATCAGCTTGGAGCCCAGGTTGCGGCGGATCACGGCCTTCTTGCCGGCGCGCAGCATGGGCTTGTGCACGTAGAACTCGTCGGGGTTCACGGCGCCCTGCACCACCGTCTCGCCCAGGCCGTAGCTGCTGGTGATGAAAACCACGTCCTCGTAGCCCGATTCGGTGTCGATGGTGAACATCACGCCGGCGGCGCCCAGGTCCGAGCGCACCATGCGCTGCACGCCGGCCGACAGCGCGACCACGTCGTGGGCGAAGCCCTTGTGCACGCGGTAGGAAATCGCCCGGTCGTTGTACAGGCTGGCGAAGACTTCCTTCATCTTGTGCAGCACTTCCTCGATGCCGTGCACGTTGAGGAAGGTCTCCTGCTGGCCGGCGAACGAGGCGTCGGGCAGGTCTTCCGCCGTGGCCGACGAGCGCACGGCGAAGGTGGCGTCGGGGTTGCCGGCCGAGAGCGTTGTGAAGGCTTCGGTGATGGCACGCTGCAGGTCGGCGGGGAAAGGCTGGGCCTCGACCATGGCGCGGATCTCGGCGCCCGCGGCGGCGAGCGCGCGCACGTCTTCGGTGTCCAGCGCGGCCAGGCGCTGGCTGATTTTTTCGGCCAGACCGTCGTGCGCCAGGAACTGGCGGAAGGCGTGCGCCGTGGTGGCAAAGCCGGTGGGCACGCGCACCCCTTGCGGCAACTGCGAAATCATTTCGCCGAGGCTGGCGTTCTTGCCGCCAACGACCTCGACGTCGCTCATCCTCAGGTTTTCAAACGGTACGACCAGGGCGGTCGCGTCAAAGCGTGCAGACATGGGAGTGCTCCAGAAGTTAAAAGCGGCTCAGTGCACGCGCCGGCCTGCGCAGGCGGGCGGGCGGACATGCGGTGCTGCGCGCGCTGGACTTGTACTTGTGGGCGGCAGGACGGCATGGGATGAATTCGGATAATCGGCGATATTGTAGGTCCGGCCTTTCGCGGCCTGCCTGTCTCCCTCCTGTCGCCCGCCATGCACACACGCACTGTTTTCTTCGTCTCGGACGGCACCGGCATTACCGCCGAAACCTTTGGCAATGCCATCCTGGCGCAATTCGAGCTGGCGCCGCGGCGCGTGCGGCTGCCTTTTACCGACACGGCGGACAAGGCGCACCAGGTGGTGCGGCAAATCAACCACACGGCGGAAATCGAGGGCACCAAGCCCATCGTCTTCACCACCCTGGTGAACATGGAGGTGCTGCGCGTGCTGCAGCAGGGCTGCAAAGGCATGCTGCTGGACATGTTCGGTACCTTCGTGCACCCGCTGGAGCAGGAGCTGGGCATGAAGTCGCACCACCGCGTGGGGCGCTTTTCCGACATCAGCCGCAGCAAGGAATACACCGACCGCATCGAGGCCATCAACTACAGCCTGGCGCACGACGACGGCCAGAGCCACCGCGACCTGACCGGCGCCGACGTGATCCTGGTCGGCGTCTCGCGCAGCGGCAAGACGCCCACCACGCTCTACCTGGCCATGCAGCATGGCCTGAAGGCGGCCAACTACCCCCTGATTCCCGAGGATTTCGAGCGCCGCCAGCTGCCGCCGGCCCTGATGCCCTACCGGAAGAAGATCTTCGGCCTAACGATCAGTCCCGAGCGCCTGTCGGAAATCCGCAGCGAGCGCCGACCCGGCTCGAACTACGCCAGCCTGGAGAACTGCCGCATGGAAGTGCACGCGGCCGAGGCCATGATGCGCCGCTCGGGCATCCGCTGGCAGTCGACCACGACCAAGTCCATCGAAGAGATCGCCACCACCATCCTGCAGGAGCTGCAGCCCGAACGCCTGGTGTATTGAGCCACGGGCCGCAGGGCCTTGAAGCTATTATTTAGATAGCTCCTACCCATTACGCATATTGCGCCAGCGGCCAATTTGACCGGTATTTTTGCCTCCCGGGATCACGCCATCCGCGTGATCGCCCGGCGAAAGCGCCGCAGCGATACGGCAAACACCACCGCCCCAATCAGCGCCAGCGCCGCGAAAGACGGCCAGACCACCGACAGGCCCGCCGCGCGAAACAGGATCGCCTGGCTCAGCTCCGTGAAATGCGTCGTCGGCGCCAGCGACATCACCCACTGCACCCACGCCGGCATGCTCTCGCGCGGCGTCATGCCGCCCGAGAGCATCTGCAGCGGCATCATCACCAGCATCACCAGCAGGCCGAACTGCGGCATGTTGCGCGCCAGCGTCGCCATGAAGATGCCCATGGACGTGGTCGCGAACAGGTGCAGCAGCGCGCCCGCGAAGAACAGCCCGAGCGACCCGTCCACCGGCACGCGCAGCAGCCCCAGCACCACGCCGTGCAGCGAGAGGAAGGTGGCGACCAGCACCACCAGCCCCATGGACCAGACCTTGGCGAGCATGATCTCGGTGGGCGTCACGGGCATTACCAGCAGGTGTTCGATGGTGCCGTGCTCGCGCTCGCGGATCAGGGCGGCGCCGGTGAGGATGATGGACAGCATGGTGACCTGCCCCACCAGTTCCATGAGCGCGCCGAACCACACGTTCGAGAGCGTGGGATTGAAGCGCATGCGCACCGCCAGTTCCACCGGCACCGCCGGCGTGGCGCGGTGGCGCTGCACGAATTCGGCCACCTCGCCGGCCACGATCTGCTGCGTCAGGCCGCTTCCGGCAAAGGCCTGGCTCATGCGCGTGGCGTCCACGTTGAGCTGCACGCTCGGCCCGCGCCCGGCCAGCACGTCGCGCTGCAGGCCGTGCGGAATCACCAGCACCAGGGTGTAGTGGCCGGCGTCGAGCGCCGGGTCCACCTGCGCCTGCGTGATGCGCACCGGCGCGTTGAAGGCCGGCGGGTAGAAGGCGCCGGCGATGCGCGCCGACAGGGCCGAGTCGTCCTCGTCGACGATGGCGATCGGCGTCTGCTGCAGCGTCTCGGGCATGGCCGTCCCGGCGGTGTAGATGGCCACCGTGAAGGTGTAGACGATGAGCACCAGCATCATCGGGTCGCGCCACAGGCTCCACAACTCCTTGACGCCCAGCAGGCGGACATTGGCCAGGTGGCGCAGCAGGCGCGGCATGTTCATTTTTCCTGCTTGCGCAGCAACAGCACCGCCACGCCCAGAATCACCACCGGCGCGGCGGCGAGCGGCCAGAAAGAGCCCGCCAGGTCGGAAAAACCCAGCGCCTTGTTGAACACACCCCGGCTGATGGTGAACATGTGGCTGGCGGGGTAGATCTCGCCGATCCAGCGCGCGGCGCCATCGAGCGACGACACCGGGTTGATCAGCCCGCCGAACTGGATCGCCGGCAGCATGGTCCCGATCATCGTGAAGAACATCGCCGCGAGCTGGCTGCGCACCAGTGCCGAGGCGAGCAGCCCCAGCCCCGTGGCGCTGATGGCAAAGAGCAGCGTCGCCAGCGTGAGCGTGGCCACGCTGCCGGTCACGGGCACGCCGAACACGGTGACGGCGAGCAACAGCATCATGGCGAAATTGAGCATGGACAGCGCCAGATAGGGCAGTTGCTTGCCCAGCAGGAATTCGGCGCGCGTCGTCGGCGTGACGTAGAAGTTGACGATCGAGCCGAGTTCCTTCTCGCGCACCACCGCCAGCGCGGTGAGCATGGCCGGCAGCATGAGCAGCAGCATGGGGATTACCGCCGGCACCATGGCCGGCAGGCTCTTGATGTCGGGGTTGTAGCGAAAGCGCGTCTCCACGTTCACCGGCGCCGCGGGGGCCGCGCCGCCGCGCTGGGCCACCGTCTGCACCAGCCAGTACTGGTGCATGCCCTGGACGAAGCCGGCCACCGTCTCGGCGCGCTGCGGCATGGCGCCGTCGATCCAGGCCCCGATCTCCGTGGGCTCGCCGCGCTCGGCCCGGCGGGCAAAGCCGCTCGGGATTTCCAGCGCCAGCGAGATCGCGCCGCTGCGCAGGCGCTGGTCAAGGTCGGCGTCGTCCCGCAGGGGCGCTTGTTCGCTGAAATAGCGCGAGCCCGAGAGCTGCAGCGCGTAGTCGCGGCTCAGCGCCGTCTGGTCGCGGTCGAGCACGGCGAAGCGCAGGTCTTCCACATCCATGCTGATGCCGTAGCCCATGACGAACATCAGGAGCAACGAGCCGACGAGCGCCAGCGCGCCGCGCACGCCATCGCGCTGCAGTTCCAGCGCCTCGCGCCAGGCGTAGCTGTAGAAGCGCCGCAGGCTGCGGCGCCAGGCGCCCTCGCCCCGCGGCGTCTGCGGTTCGGCCGGGGCGGCGGCAAGAACGCCGGCGCCGGGCGCCGCATCGGCCGCGCCGCCATCGGCCTGCACCAGGCAATCGATGAAGGCCTGCTCCAGCGTCGGCGCCTGGTGCGCCTCCATGATGGCGCGCGGCGTGTCGCTCGCCAGCACCCGGCCGGCGTGCATGAGCGAGATGCGGTCGCAGCGCGCGGCCTCGTTCATGAAGTGGGTGGAGATGAAAATCGTCACCCCATCGCGGCGCGACAGCCCGATGAGCAGACGCCAGAAGGCGTCGCGGGCGATCGGATCGACGCCCGAGGTCGGCTCGTCGAGGATCAGGAGCTCGGGCCGGTGCACCATGGCGACGGCGAGCGAAAGGCGCTGGCGGTGGCCGAGCGGGAGCTTCTCCGGCATGGCGTCCAGCACCTCCTGCAGGCCGAAGCGCTGCGCCATCTCGGCGATGCGCTCCGCGATGTCGGCCTCGGGCACATGGAACAGCCGCGCGTGCAGCAGGAGGTTCTGCGCCACGCTCAACTCGCCGTAGAGCGAAAAGCCTTGCGACATGTAGCCCACGCGCTGGCGGGTGGCCATGTCGCGCGGGTCCACGGGCTTGCCGAACAGCAGCGCCGTGCCCGCGCTGGCCGGCAGCAGGCCGGTCAGCATCTTCATGGTGGTGGTCTTGCCGCAGCCGTTGGAGCCGATAAAGCCGAAGATCTCGCCCCGGCGGATGCGCAGGCCCACGCCGTCCACGGCGGTGAAGTCGCCAAAGCGCATCGTCAGGCCCTCGGCCTCTATGGCCACCTGGCGCGTTGGCCCGTCCCCCAGCGGGGGAATCTCCACCCCCTGGTGCGTGCGCCGCCGCTCCTCGGGCAGCAGGGCGATGAAGGCGGCTTCGAGGTCGGCCCCGCCGGTGCGCTGCAGCAGGCCCGCGGGCGTGTCCTGCGCCAGGATGCGGCCCTCGCCCATGGCCACCAGCCAGTCAAAACGCTGCGCTTCGTCCATGTACGCCGTCGCCACCACGACGCTCATGCCCGGGCGCTGGCGGCGAATGCCGGCGATCAGGTCCCAGAACTGGGCGCGGGCCAGCGGGTCCACACCGGTGGTGGGCTCGTCGAGGACCAGCAGGTCCGGGTCGTGGATGAGCGCGCAGCACAGGCCGAGCTTTTGCTTCATGCCGCCCGAGAGCTTGCCCGCCGGGCGCGACAGAAACGGCTGCAGGCCGGTGGCGCGGGTCAGCAGGTCGATGCGCCGGCGGCGCTCGCCCGCGCCGTGGCCGAACAGGCGCGCGAAGAACTGCAGGTTTTCCTCGACCGAGAGCGTCGGGTACAGGTTCCTGCCCAGTCCCTGGGGCATGTAGGCAATGCGCGGGCAGACACGGCGCCGGTGCCGGGAGCGCGCCATGTCGCCGCCCAGTACCTGCAACTGCCCCTGTTGCAGCACGCGCGCGCCGGCCAGCAACGCCAGCAGGGTGGATTTGCCCACGCCGTCGGGGCCGAGCACGCCGACCATGCAACCCGCCGGCAGGTCGAGGTCGATGTCCGCCAGGGCCTGCACCCGCCCATAGCGCTGCGCCACGCCGGTGAACCGCGCCACGGGCGCCTGGCCCGCAGCGCTCACGGCTGCCCTTTGAGGGCCAGGTGCGGGGGCCACGGCGCCTGCGCGTCGGTGCGCAGCCAGGCCATGCCGGGCAGCCCGGTCTTGACCTGCTCGATGTGGCGCAGCAGAAGATCGCGATCGATCTGTGCGCGCACCCGGAACATGAGCTTTTGCCGCTCGCTCGCGGTTTCCACGGTCTTGGGCGTGAATTGGGCCGTGCTGGCCACAAAGGACACGCGCGCCGGGATCACGAACTGCGGCGCGGCATCGAGCACGATGCGCACCTCGCTGCCGAGCGCCACCCGGCCGGCGACCGTCTCGGGCAGGAAGAAGGTCATGTACACGTCGGACACATCGACCAGGCTCAGCACGCGTGCGCCACCGGCGACGATTTCCCCAGGGTGCGCAATGAGGAACTGCACGCGGCCGTCGCGCGGCGCCCTCAGCGCGCTCTCGGCCAGTTCCACGTCGATGCGCTGCACCGTGGCTTCCATGGCCTGGACGCTCGCCTCGGCGGCGGGCACCTGGGCGCGCGCGGCGTCCACCCCGGCCTCGGCCGCGCGCGCCTGGGCCTTGGCTGCGCTCAGCGCCGCCTGGAGGTTGCGCACCCGGGCGCGGTCGTCGTCCAGCACCTGGTCGGACAGGAAGCCGTCGCGCGCCAACTGCTCGGTGCGCGGCAGGCGGCGCTGGGCCATCTGCAGATCGGTTTCGCGCTGCACCACCTGGGCCAGCGCGGCCTGGTGGTTGCCCAGGGCCTGGGCCACCTGCATCTGGCTGGTGGGCACCGCCTGGCGCGCCTGCTGCAGCCGGGCCAGGGCCTCGTCGCGCTGCGCCTGCAGGCCATCGAGCTGCAAGCGGGCCAGCACCTGTCCGGCCTTCACGAACTCGCCTTCGGACACCAGCAGCTCGCTCAGGCGGCCCGGCTGCTTGCTGGCAACGGCGATTTCCGTCGCCTCGATGCGGCCGTTGCCGCCCACCAGGCCGGCCTGCGGGTCGGCCCTGCGCCAGGGCGCCCAGCCCAGCAGCAACGCCGCGCCGACCAGCAGCAATGCGCCGGCCGTCAGAACCGATTTCCAAGCGATCTTCATGCCGCCATTGTCCCCTCGCCGCCGGGCCGCACGGACGCCACCCGGCACCTGTTTGCCCGCGATCAAGAAAAACCACCCGGACAGCGCCGGGTGGT
>Ga0208518_100030_pt1 | contig 137631 bp, 129 predicted proteins | sample LakWasM127_HOW14_2_FD_183937 | JGI IMG/M metagenome (GOLD analysis project Ga0208518, IMG submission 183937) | Freshwater sediment methanotrophic microbial communities from Lake Washington under simulated oxygen tension - Sediment Metagenome... | ecosystem: Environmental > Aquatic > Freshwater...
CTTCAGCCCCTGGAAGGTGGCGATATCGTCCCCCGCGAGATCAAACGCCTCACCGCCCTCAGCTTCCACCAGGCAGGCGGCGGCACCGCGCGTGCGCGCGTCGGCCAAATGTGCCCGCGCGTCGGTAGCCGCACCAGGCCAGGCAATGAAGGCGTCACCAGGCGCAACCTGCCGGCTGTCGGACTGCAGCGTGCCGATGGTGCGCTCGCGCAGCCAGGCCAGGGCTTCGTCGGTGTCGTGCAGGACGCGCGTCACAGTGGCTCCTCCACCCCGTTGGCAACAATTTGGGGCTTCACGGCAACGTCGGGTTGCACCCCCATGATGCGCAGCGTTTGCTGGACCACCTGGCTGAATACTGGTGCGGCAACCTCGCCGCCATAGACCATGCCGTTACTCGGCTCATCCACCATCACGGCGACGATGATGCGTGGCTTGTCAATGGGCGCCATCCCGTTAAACCACGCACGGTACTTGGTGGTGGAATAGCTTTTACCCACCTGCTTGCGCGCGGTACCTGTCTTGCCGCCGACCGAGTACCCCAGGGTTTGCGCCTTGGCCGCGGTGCCGCCAGGGCCGGCGGCCATCTGTAGCATCTTGCGCACTTCTGTCGCCGTTTTCGGCGAGAAGACGGGCACACCCACTGCCGGCCCGGTGGCCTTGAGCAGGGTGGCGGGAATGATCTGGCCGTTGTGTGCAAACACGGTGTACGAGCGCGCCATCTGGAACAGGCTGGCCGAAAGGCCGTAGCCGTAGGACATGGTGGCCTGCTCGATCGGGCGCCAGGATTTGTAAGGCCGCAGCCTGCCGCTCACCACACCGGGAAACTTCAGTTGCGGCTTCTGCCCAAAACCGGCAGCGGAAAACGTCTCCCACATCTCGCGCGCCGTCATCTGCAGGGCCAGCTTGGTGGCACCGACGTTGCTCGATTTCTGAATCACCCCCTCGACTGTCAGCACGCCGTAGTTGTGCGTATCGCTGATGGTCGAACCCGTGATCGTGATGCGCCCCGGTCTGGTATCGACCAGCGTGGTCGGTGTGACGCGCCCGCTCTCGAGCGCCAGCCCGATGGTGAAGGGCTTCATGGTCGAGCCGGGTTCGAAGGTGTCGGTGAGCGCGCGGTTGCGCAGTTGTTCACCGCTCAGATTGCGGCGGTCGTTGGGGTCATAACTGGGGTAATTGGCCAACGCCAGCACTTCACCAGTTTCGGCGTCAAGCACGACCACGCTGCCGGCCTTGGCCTTTTGCGCGATGACTTCGTCGCGCAGCTTCTGGTAGGCGAAGAATTGCACCTTGCTGTCGATGGAGAGCTGCAGATCGCGCCCATCGACCGGCAGCACATCATCCCCCAAGCCCTCCACCACGCGGCCCATGCGGTCCTTGATGACGCGGCGCGAACCGGCCTTGCCGGCCAATTGGTCATTGAAGGCCAGCTCCATGCCCTCCTGCCCCTTGTCTTCGACATTGGTGAAACCGACGATATGCGCCGCCGCTTCGCCCTCGGGGTATTCGCGCTTGTATTCCTTGCGCTGGTAGATGCCCTTGATCTTGAGGGCAGCGATTTTCTGGCCGTTGTCCCATTCCACCTGGCGCTGCAGCCAGACGAAGGTCTTGTCGTCATCGGCCAGCTTGGCAATGAGCGTGGCGTAGGGCATGTTCAGCAGGTCGGCCAGTTGCTTGAGCTGCGCCTTGGCTTCGGGCGTGTCCTGCACCACGTCTTCAGGAATCGCCCAGATGCTGGCCGCAGGCACGCTGGACGCCAGAATCATGCCGTTGCGGTCCAGGATGCGGCCACGGTTGGCCGGCAGTTCCAGCGTGCGCGCAAATCGCACCTCACCCTGGCGTTGGAAAAATGCGTTGTTGATGACCTGCACATAGGACGCACGCGCGCCGAGCGCGACAAACCCCAGCGCGACCATGGCGACAATGAACTTGCTGCGCCAGACCGGCGTACGGCTGGCCAGCAGGGGGCTCATGGTGTAGCGCACGCTGCGGCTCATGGGTGGGCTCCAGCGGCAGACGCTGCGCTTTGCGCAGGAGCAGCACCGCTTACTGCGGCCAGGCCAGCGGCAGCGCCCTCGGCCTGGGTGATGTAACGAGTAATGGCCGGCGTGGCCGGGCGCATGGCGAGTTGCGAGCGCGCCAGCGACTCGACGCGCAGCGGCGTGGCCTGCGCCCGCTTTTCTACCTGCAGGCGGTCGTGCTCGGTGTCAAGCCGGCGCGCTTCGCTGCGGGCACGGTCCAGCGCGGTATAGAGCTGGCGCGATTCGTACTGGGTGTGCACCAAGTACAGCGCACTGCCCAGCACCACGACAATCAGAAAAAGGTTGATGCGCGCCACGCTTCAAGCCTCCGTGCGCCGAGCGACGCGCATGATGGCGCTGCGCGCACGTGGGTTGGCGGCCACCTCGGCTGCGCCAGGGCGCACGCGCGCGAGCACTTCGAGCTTCATCGCGCGGGGCGCGGCGAAAGGCGCGCGCCGGTCGAAGACCTCCTTGGAGTGCAGCGCCATGAACTGCTTGGTGATGCGGTCTTCGAGCGAGTGAAAGCTGATCACCACCAGCCGCCCGCCGGGCGCGAGTACCGAAAGCGACGCCTCTAGCGCCTGTTGCAGCTCTTCAAGTTCGGCGTTGATGAAAATCCGAAAAGCCTGAAATGTGCGCGTTGCAGGGTTCTGGCCTGCCTCGCGGGTTTTGACCGCGCCAGCCACGAGATCGGCAAGTTCGGCGGTGCTGCCCAGAGGGCCGCGCTCCTGCCTCCGAGCAACAATCGCCTTTGCAATGGGGCCAGCAAACCGTTCTTCACCGTATTCACGTATCACCTCCGCTATTTTGTCCACCGGTGCGTCTGCCAGCCACTCGGCCACGCTTTGGCCCCGCGTGGTGTCCATACGCATATCCAGTGGGCCATCGAACCGGAAACTGAAGCCCCGCTCGGGCGAATCGATCTGCGGCGAACTCACGCCCAGGTCCAGGAGAACACCGGCCGCACTTTGCGGCGGCAAATCGGCCAGCTCCGAAAAGCCGGCGTGTCGAATGGAAAAACGCGCATCGTCGATGCGCGTTGCTTCTTGGATGGCTTCGGGATCCTTGTCGAACGCCAGGAGCCGGGCGCCGGGCGGGATCCGTGCGAGGATCCTCCTGGAATGCCCTCCCCGGCCAAAGGTGGCATCTACCCACAGACCGTTGCTCCAGCCGTCCACATCCGCCAGCAAGGCGTCCACCGCCTCGTCCAGCAGCACGGTGGTATGGCGAGGTGCCTGTGCCATGGCGGTCAAAATGAAAAATCCTTGAACACGTTGGGCATGGCTTCCTGCGCGGCCTTGGCCTCTTCGGCGTCGTACCTGGCCTTGTCCCACAACTCGAAATGCTTGCCCATGCCGAGCAGCAGCACGTCACGCGACAGGCTGGCCGCTTGGCGCAACTCGGGGGAGATCAGCACCCGGCCGGTGCCGTCCATGTCCACATCCATGGCGTTGCCCAGGAACATGCGCTTCCACCACTGCGCTTCCATGGGCAGGTTGGCGATGCGGTCGCGAAACTTTTCCCACTCGGGACGCGGGAACACCATCAGACAGCCGTGCGGGTGCTTGGTGATGGTGAGCTGGCCGGCGGCGTTCGCGCTCAGGACGTCCCGGTGCCGGGTCGGCACGGAAAGCCGCCCCTTGGCATCGAGACTGAGCGACGACGCACCTTGAAAGACCATCCGTTCCTCTGCTTGTTCTGCTGCCGATCTCCCCCCGGAAACACCAGGAGACGGCACTTTTCACCACAAATTTGCACTTTTTTGCACTGTAGCAGGAAAAGCCACCCGAACAAGAGGGCTTGCAACATCTTCTTGCAATGAAATCAAGAGCTTAGACGCGGTTTCTGAAACGATTTCAGGAAAAAATCGTTATTTAAAAAGAAGTTAGCAGCGGTACTGAAAGTGAATCCTCAGTCTGCAGGCGGTCGCAACCGGGCAACGGCAGAATCCGCCGGCGCATCAAAGAATGAAACGCGAGAGGTCTTCGTCCTGGCTGAGGGCTTCCAGGCGCTGGTCGACATAGGCCGCATCGATGTGCACGGTCTGGCCGCCGCGGTGCGCCGCATCGAAGCTGACTTCGTCCAGCAGGCGCTCCATCACAGTGGACAGGCGCCGCGCGCCGATGTTCTCGGTGCGCTCGTTGACGTCAAAGGCAATGTGGGCCAGCCGCGTAATGCCCTCGGGCGTGAACTCCAGCACCACGTCTTCGGTGGCCAGCAAGGCCTGGTACTGGCGCACCAGGGATGCATCGGTCGCCATCAGGATGGCTTCGAAATCCTGCACCGACAGCGATTCGAGCTCGACGCGGATCGGAAAGCGCCCCTGCAGTTCAGGAATCAAATCACTGGGCTTGGCCAGGTGAAAGGCGCCCGAAGCGATGAACAGGATGTGGTCCGTCTTGACCATGCCGTATTTGGTGGACACGGTCGTGCCTTCGACGAGCGGCAGCAGGTCGCGCTGCACGCCTTGGCGCGAGACCTCGGCACCACCCGTTTCCTGGCGCGAGGCCACCTTGTCGATCTCGTCGATGAAGACGATGCCGTTCTGCTCGGCGTTGGCGATGGCCTGGGTTTTGATCTCTTCCTCGTTGACCAGCTTGCCGGCCTCTTCGTCGATCAGCAGGCGCCGGGCTTCGGCAATGGGCAGCTTGCGCTTGTGCCGTCGCTCCTGGGCCACCTGGCTGAACATGCCGCGCAGTTGCTCGGCCATCTCGTCCATGCCTTGCGGCCCCATGATTTCGAGCTGCGGGCGCGCTTCTGCCACCTCAATCTCAATCTCGCGTGTGTCGAGTTCGCCTTCGCGCAGCTTTTTGCGAAACACCTGGCGCGTGGGGCTGGCTTCGCTCACCTCGCCAGTGCGCGCAGGCGGCAGCAGGGCGTCAAGCAAGCGCTCTTCGGCCGCATCTTCAGCGCGCGTGCGCACCTGGCGGGTGTGCAGTTCGCGCTGCTGCTTGACCGCGATCTCCGCCAGGTCGCGGATGATGGCGTCCACGTCCTTGCCGACATAGCCGACCTCAGTGAACTTGGTCGCCTCCACCTTGACGAACGGCGCATCGGCCAGGCGCGCCAAGCGGCGTGCGATCTCGGTCTTGCCAACGCCGGTCGGGCCGATCATCAAGATGTTCTTGGGCGTGATCTCGTGGCGCAGCTCGGCCGGCACCTGCTGGCGGCGCCAGCGGTTGCGCAGGGCAATGGCGACGGCGCGCTTGGCGGCGGCCTGGCCGACGATGTGGCGGTCAAGTTCGGAGACGATCTCCTGGGGGGTCATCGAAGACATAATAATATGTGGTTATTTTGGCCTCTAGCGCTTATCTAGTAACCGCTAGCAGCTATATATTTGATAGTTCCGTCCACGCCAGCACTCAGAGCGTCTCGATCGTGTGCTGCATGTTGGTGTAGATGCACAGCTCGCCGGCAATCTCCAGCGATTTCTTGACGATCTCGGCGGGGCTGAGCTCGGTGTTCTGCAGCAAGGCCTTGGCAGCCGAGTGGGCGTAGGCCCCGCCGGAGCCAATGGCCACAATGCCCTGCTCGGGTTCCAGCACATCGCCGTTGCCGGTGATGATGAGCGAGGCTTCCAGGTCGGCCACGGCCAGCATGGCTTCGAGCCGGCGCAGCACACGGTCGGTGCGCCAATCTTTGGTCAGCTCGATGGCAGCGCGCGTCAGATGCCCCTGGTGCTTTTCCAGCTTGGCCTCGAAGCGCTCGAACAGCGTGAATGCATCGGCCGTGGCGCCGGCAAACCCGGCCAGCACCTTGCCATGGTGCAAGCGGCGCACCTTGCGCGCCGTGCCTTTGACGATGATGTTGCCCAGCGTGACCTGGCCGTCGCCGCCGATGGCGACCTGCATGCCGGTGGGCGTCTGGCGCCGCACGCTGAGAATGGTGGTGCCGTGAAAAACCGGCGCGTTGTTAGAAGCATCCATAGCGCCCTCAGATGAGGGCGCGGGCGATTCTTTCAAGCTCAGTCCTTGCGGGCCACCACCCAGGCGTGCTCGTTGATGCCGACAACGTTGAAGAACACTGCCACCAACCGGTGCAAATTCACGAACTGGACGACGCGGCGCTCGGCCTGCTGCTCGGCCGCCCAGTTAAGTACCGACCCCGCAGCCGAAAAATCGATGCGTATCAGCCGGTCGCAGTGCACTTGCAGCGGCACATCCGCGCCTGCCCCTGCAGCAATGGCGGCCGCTGCCACGGCCTCCAGCGCCGCCGTGGCGTCGCCTTCCACATGTCCAACCAGACCCTCGGCGCCCGCCACCAGAGGGGCCGGTGCAGCAGGTTCCGCACCCGGCGCCAGCGGGTCCCATCGGGCCCGCGCCATCAGTTCCGTGCTGGAGCCCGCAGGCGCCGCTGCGGCGCCACTGCCCGCGTCGTCCTGGTAGGCACAGCGAGGAGACTGCCAGGACGGGGGCGAGACCTCATAGGTCACGCAATAGTCCAGGGCCACCATTTCAAACTCGTCGGGCCGCCCCATCAGGCGCAGCGCCGCCATGCGCAAGCGCCACCAGTCCGGAGATTGGGCACGGTCACCAGACTGGGTGTGCGCTTCGAGCACGGCCTGCAGACAGTCGGTTCCGACAAACACCACCTGCCCTTTCTGCTCGGCCCAGCGCTCAAATTCGGTCGCCAGCGCGGGAACCGCTGCTTCGTCGATGTCGGTGAGCCTGGACCAAGTCAGGGTCCAGGGCGACGCGGCGCGGCCCAATGCGGCTTGCAGCGCGGCCACGGTTTGCAGCGTCAGCCTGGGTGGGGCATTCCAGGCGAAATCTCGCCGCGCAGGGGCAACGTCGGCCGCAGGCTCCGCCACCATCCCGAGCTGCGCGGGCATGGAAAACCACAGGGGCGCCGAGCGGTCAAAGCGCGCGGCGAAGTCGATGGCGAGCGCATCGAATTGATCTTGCTGGCCGGTGGCGCGGTACAGGTCGAACAGCGTCATCCATATTTCAAACAGCGGCTCCGGTGCGTCATTGCCATGCTGCGCCAGCACCTCTTGAAGCCCAGCTTCGGCACCTTCGTGGTCGCCATTGGCAAACCGGATGGCCGCCTCTTCGAGATCGGGTTCGTGCACGAATCTCTCCAGTTCAGGTGCCGCAGCGGATGCGGCGCGCACAGTGGAAGGGGCCCCACCTGCCGGCCGGGCGCCTGTCGCGCTGCCAAACGCGGCAATGGCCATGCTGTCATCAGCAAAAAGCGGTGCCGCTGGAGCGCCCAGGTCCGCCGACAGCGAGAGTGGTGCAGTCGGCGCAAAGGCTGTACCGCCAGCGTTTGATTCCCCTTGCGAGGTGCCGCTCGTTTGTGGCGCATTCAACCCCATGGGCTCGGTGGGAGCCTCGGCATTGTGCTTGCTCTTCCACCACTGCATCGACATCTGCGCCTCGATCTCGTCGATCTTCTTGATCGTGCCGGCCCGATCGTCCGGCGAGGTGAGGCTGCTTTGAAAGAACGACGGTCGTGCCGCCGGGTCTTCGACCCGTTGGCCGCTCAGCGCGTCGCGCGCGCGCAGTTTGCGCAATTGATCGAACTCACGCCGGCGCACGAAGTCGTTGCGGCGCTTGCGCTCGATCATTTCCTTGAGCATTTGCTTGCTGTACTGGCTCTCGCGATCGGCTTCGATGGAGTCGAGATCGGTCCAGTTCACCGTCGGGTTGCGCACGAACCGCACCACCTTGGACAAAAGGCCGGTGGGGGGAGTGTCTTCCTTGCTCATGGAGAACAGTTTACGGGCCCAGGCGCAAGTTCGGGCAGGCGCACACTCTTTTTCAACCGGTGCGCTGGGTCAGTCGCCAAACATCTTCTGTTTGAGCTCACGGCGCTGTTGGGCCTCTAGAGAGAGGGTCGCCGTGGGGCGTGCCAGCAGGCGGCCGACGCCAATCGGCTCGCCCGTTTCGTCGCAATAGCCGTAATCGCCGCTATCGATGCGGGCAATGGATTGCTCAATCTTCTTGAGCAGCTTGCGCTCGCGGTCGCGCGTGCGCAGCTCCAGTGCATGCTCTTCCTCGATCGTCGCGCGATCGGCTGGATCAGGCACCACCACGGTGTCCTCACGCAGGTGCTCGGTGGTTTCACCGGCACTGTTGTGAATGTCCAGCTTGAGCTGAACAAGCTTGTGGCGAAAGAACGCCATCTGCTTGTCGTTCATGTACTCGGCGTCGGGCATCGCAAGCACTTCGGCGTCGGTGAGTTCTTCGGCCGCGCGCGTCTTCCAGTTGTCCACCAGCTTGGGGTCCTTCTTCGGTGGTGCCACCGGAGCCGCCATCTGTGCCTGGGAGGGCGGTGGCGTGGAATAACTCGACTTGGCAGCCGTGGACGCGACGGACTGCGCCATCGAAGGCACCGTCAACTGCGTCAGACGCGAAGAAGGGCGCGGGCTGCGCAGCACACCGCTGGATGACACGGGTGCAGGCGCAGGTACAGGTGTTGGCGCAGGCGCCTTGGCCGCAACTTTGGCTGAAGCCTTTGCCGCCGACTTGGTGGCCGTTTTGGCCGTAGCGGATGGCGCCTTGGCAGTTGCCGTGGTTTTGCTGGTAGTAGCGTTCAATTCCCGTCTCCTCGCAGTTCGGTGGGTTTCGCGCGGTGCGCGGGCCAGGGGGCAATAGACTCCCCAGTCTTTACCGGGCCGCGATTGTATCGACACCACCTTGCGCTCGAGCCAGCGTTGCGAAATACCCACAAAGCCACGGCTCTGTCGATCGCGCCATGGGCGCAGCCATACGGCGGCAGGGGACGTGCTGGGAATGTCCTTATACGGCCAGACATTGCTCCAGGCCCTGCTCCAAGATATCGCGCGGCAGGTCAATACCAATAAACACCATGCGGCTCTCGCGCGCCTCGCCCTCGGCCCAGGCAGGCCCCAGGTCGCTGCCCATGAGCTGGTGCACACCCTGGAAGATGACCTTGCGGTCCGTTCCGGTCATGCTGAGCACACCTTTGTAGCGCAGCATGCGCGGGCCATAGATATTGACAATGGCGCCCAGAAAATCTTCCAGCTTGGCCGGATCGAACGGCCGGGGACTGCGGTAGACAAAGCTCTTGACGTCATCGTCGTGGCGATGGTCGTGCCCGCCGCCGTGCTGGTGCGAGGGATGGCTGCAATGCTCGCCGTGTGCATGGTCATGGTCATGGTGGCCATCCTCCGGTTTCAGAAAATCCGGGTCGATATCGAGCTTGGCGTTCAAATTAAAGCCGCGCAGGTCGAGCACCTCGCCAATCGGCACTTCGCCGAAATGCACGGCCTTGATCGGCGCGCGCGGGTTCATGTGCTTGAGGCGGTGCGTCAAATCAGCCACGTCCTCAGCACTGACCAGATCGGTCTTGGAGAGGAAAATCTGGTCGGCAAACCCTACCTGGCGGCGCGCTTCCTGGCGCTGATCGAGCTGCTGCGGTGCGTGCACCGCATCCACCAGGGTGACGATGGAGTCGAGCAAATAGGTTTCGGCGATTTCCTCGTCCATGAAAAACGTCTGTGCCACCGGCCCCGGATCGGCCAGGCCCGTGGTTTCGATCACGATGCGGTCAAAGTCGAGCAGCCCCTTGCGGCGCTTGGCGGCCAGCAACTGCAAGGTTTCGCGCAAGTCTTCGCGGATGGTGCAGCAAATGCAGCCGTTGCTCATCTGCACGATCTGCTCTTTGGATTCGGTCACCAATATGTCGGTGTCGATGTTTTCTTCGCCAAACTCGTTCTCGATCACGGCAATCTTCTGGCCGTGCACCTCGCTGAGCAAACGCTTGAGCAAGGTCGTTTTGCCCGAGCCTAGAAAGCCGGTGAGGATGGTGGCGGGGATGAGGGACATGAAAAACCTTGAGAAAGATGCGCCCACCGCGCCCGGCCGGACGCAATATGGCGGTGGTACAGGGGATATGGAGACTGTAGCGGAGCTGTCAAGAGGCAGCCCACGCCAGCGACCGCAGCGCCACAGGGGGTTCTCACGGCTTGCGCATCACCACCAGGCCCTTGAGGTACTCGCCCTCGGGAAACTCCAGCGTCATCGAATGGTCCGGCGCCCCGCCCAAACGCTCCAGGATGTAGCCGTCCACGCCCGCGTCGGCCCCGGCCGAGGCCACGATCTTGTGGAACAGGTCGGCGCTGATGCCGCCCGAGCAGGAGAAAGTGAACAGCACCCCGCCCGGCTCCAGCAACTGCAGCGCCAGCCGGTTGATGTCCTTGTACGCCCGGGCAGCGCGCTCGGCGTGCGCCGCCGTGGGGGCAAACTTGGGTGGATCGAGCACGATGGCGTCGAATTGCCGCCCTTCCTTCAGAAACTGGCGCAGCGAGGCGTTCACGTCGGCGTCCAGAAAGGTGGTGCGCGCAGCGTCGAAGCCATTGAGCGCCACATGGGCGCGGGCGCGTTCGAGCGCCGGGCCGGACGAATCGATGGACACCACCTCGCCATCCACCACCCCGGCCGCGCGCTGGCCGGCCAGCGCCGCCACCGAAAACCCGCCGGTGTAGCAATAACAATTGAGCACGCGGCGCAGGCGAAGGCGCTGCACGGTGTCGGCAAAGCGCTTGCGGCTGTCGCGCTGGTCCAGGTAGAAGCCGGTTTTGTGGCCTTCGGCGATGTTGAGCGTGAGACGCCACTGGTGCTCGTGGATCTCCAACTCCAGCGGCGGCGCCTCCCCCCCAGCCGCCGGGCCGCCGCGCAGCCAGCCGGTGCTGGCGTCCAGGCCTTCGAGCTGGCGCACGCTGGCGTCCGAGCGCTCGTACAAGAGCGCCAGCCCCGTGGCCTGCAAAAGGGCGTCGGCAATCACATCCTTCCAGCGCTCGGTGCCTGCGCTGGTGAATTGCGCCACGAGCGTGTCGCCGTAGCGGTCCACGATCAGCCCCGGCAGAGCGTCCGATTCGCCATGGACCAGGCGCATGCCGCTACTTTTGATATCAAATCTGGCTCTAGCGCTTACCGCTCTTGCGCAAGCAGCTATGAAAAATGCACCGTCGATGCGCTGCGATGCGTCAAAACTCCACACCCGCGCCCGGATGCGCGAGGCCGGGCTGAACGCCGCCCAGGCCAGAAACTGGCCTTCATGCGACTCCACGCGCACGGTCTCACCGCTGTCGCCCCCACCTTTGGCGATAGCGGTTTCAAAGATCCAGGGGTGGCGGCGCAGCAGGGAGCGCTCTTTGCCGGGGCGCAGGGTGAGGGTTTTCATGGTGGTGCAATCGTCGCGCAAATACGCCCCCAACCAAGCACGGGCCGCCGTGTCAGTATCAGAGCGCTTGGCCGATACGGCCCAGGCGCGGCGCCCAATTCTCCAGGATATCCACCGACACCAGCACGCGCCGTGCCTGGCCAATGAGCAAATGGCGCGGAACCACCCCGATGTAGCGCGAGTCGGCGCTGTTGTCCCGGTTGTCGCCGAGCACCAGGTATTCACCCTCGGGCACGGTCACCGGGCCGAAGCTGCGGTGCGCCGTCACGCCCTGCAGCCACTGCACGCGTCGTTCATCTCCCTGCAGGTGCTCGGTCCAGCGGGTGGCGGGCACCTGCGCACCGATTTCGGCCAGGGTCTCGGTCACGGCTTCGGGCGCGTCGTAGCGCGCGGCCTCGCCGTTGAGGTACAGCACCTCGTCGCGCATCTCCAGGGTATCGCCAGGCAGCGCCGCAATGCGCTTGATCAGTCGCGTGCCGTCGCGCGGCGAGGAAAAAGTGACGATATCGCCCCGTCGCGGCTCGCCCAGGTGGGCAAGCACCACGTCGGTCAGCGGCAGTTTCAGGTCATAGGCCAGGCGGTTGACAAAGACCACGTCGCCCTCCAGAAGGGTGGGCCGCATGGAGCCCGAGGGAATGGGATTCCAGTCGGCCACGGCGGTGCGAAAGACACCAAAGCACAGCAGCAGGACGATGAACCCACGGTTCGATTTGACCCATTTCAGCAGCATCTGGACAACTCCAAAAGCGCTCCACAGCGAGCGCCCCTGCTCGGATGCACCCGGTCGCAACTTGGTTCCGCCATGCCGGCGGTCGGGGGTCAGACGCAGCCATGGCCCCGTGCGCGGCGCCATGCCAGTGCCCCCTTGGAACCGGCTTTGCCGGGCCACCGGGTGCGCCCCCTTGGGGGAAGCGGCGCAGCCGCTTAGAACGTGTTTACGATCTCCCAGGGGCCGCGCAGCAGTCTTTGCGGGATGGGATGCAAGGCGCGGTGGGCGGCCAATAGCCCCGCTATTGGCAAGCGCCGCAACGCCGCAGACCGCCCGCAAAGACCACTGCGCGGCCCCTGGGAGATCGTAAACACGTTCTTAGGGGATCATTTTTTTCTCGCGCGCGGGTGCGCCGCGTCGTACACCTTGGCCAGGTGCTGGTAGTCGAGCCGCGTATAGACCTGCGTGGTGGTGATGTTGGCGTGGCCCAGCAATTCCTGCACCGCGCGCAGGTCGCCGCTCGACTGCAGCAAATGGCTGGCAAACGAATGGCGCAGCATGTGCGGGTGCACCGGCGTGCTCAGACCTGCCTGCCCGCTGCGCTGGCGCAGGCGCTTCCAGACCGACTGGGCCGAGAGGCGCGTGCCGCGCTGACCGACAAACAGCGCCGGCCCGCCCGCGCTGCCGCGCAGCGGCAGCCACACAGCCAGCGCCTGCCGTGCGGCCGTGCCCAGAGGCAGGCTGCGGCGCTTGCCGCCTTTGCCCAGTACGTGTGCCTCGCCGGCCTGAAGGTCGATCCAGCCCCGGCCTTCGCGCGCCGCGTCGCTGCCGGCCGTTCGGTCCAGGCCGACGAGCTCGCCCACCCGCAGGCCGCAGCCATAGAGCAGCTCCACCATGGCGGCGTCGCGTGCCTCCAGCCAGGGGTCGGCGCCGCCGGCGTGGAAATCCGCCAGCCGCACCGCGTCGTCCACGCCCAATGCCTTGGGAAGAGGCTTGGCCGCCTTGGGGCCGCGCACGCCCTGCACCGGGTTGCTGCTCACCAGGCCCTGCCGCGCGGCCCAGGTGAAAAAACCGCGCCAGCCCGAGAGAATGAGCGCGATGCCCCGGCTGCTGCGCCCGGCGCCGTGCATTTGCGCCACGAAGCGGCGAATGTGCGCCGGCTGCAATTGCAATAGCGGTACGCTGACTGCACTCGCAAACTGCGCCAGCTTTTCAAGGTCAAGGGTGTAGAGGGTGAGCGTGCGCGCGGCCAGCCGCTTTTCGACGCGCACATGCTCCAGATAGCGCTGGGCTTCAGCGGGCAGCGGCGCAGGCGCGGTCATGCGCAGACCACCCTGCTTTTCAGTGTTCTGCAGCGCTGTGCACCGCCCACAGCCCACGCAAAGGGCGCAATCCAGACCAGCGGCCACCGTGCAAGGGCCGCCCCGCCGCACCGGTGGCGTCCCCCTGAGGGGGAAAGCGCCGAAGGCGACTCAGGGGGCATCTACCTCAGCCGCTGCAGCGCGGCGCTGGCCAACTCGGCCATGCGCGAGAGAAATTCCGTGCCCATGGTGGCATCGAAGCGCTGGGCGTCGGGCGAACCCAGCACCAGCAGGCCAAAGGCCGGCGTGGCGCTGTCGATCGAGCCACCCCGCAGCGGCAGCAGGGCGAGCGACTGTGCTGCCATGCTGTCGCCCTCTTCCACCGCGACACGGGGCAGCCAACTGGCCGGCTCGAACCCCAGGTTGGGCCCGCAAAACGGCATGGTCAGCGAGCTGGCAAAGGCGCGCACATCGTCGCTTGCGTCCTGCGCAAAATCGTGCTCGGTGTACTCAAAGGCAACGTCCCAGACACGGATGGCGGTCTGCGGCACGTCGAAATGCCGCTCGATGCCCTGCACCACGGCCTGCGGCAGCTCCGCGGGGTGCTGCACGCGCTGCAGTTCGCAGCCCCAGGTATGCACCTTGGCGGCAATGGCTTCGTTGTCGTGGCTGTTGCGCACCATGTCCATCACGCGCTGCTCCAGCGCCTTGATCTTCTCGCGCAGCATTTCGGCCTGGCGCTCCTGCAAACTCACGGCGCGCTGGCCGTGGGCGCTGGCGATCTGCACGCTGGCCAGCACCTCGGCATGGCGTTCGAAGAATTCTGGGGTATTCACCAGAAATTGGGCGATATCCTCTTCGGTAATGGGGGACTGTGCGCTGGTACTCATAGGGGGTCCGGAAGTTGAATGCGGCCCTCGAACACCGTAGTGGCCGGGCCGGTCATGAAAACGGAGTCGGCCGCCTGGCCGCTCCAGGCAATGGAGAGTTCACCGCCGAGCGTCTGCACCTGCACGGGCGATACCAGATACCCCATGCGAATACCCGCCACCACCGCCGCGCAGGCGCCGGTGCCACAGGCCAGCGTCTCGCCCGCGCCGCGCTCGTACACGCGCAGGCGCACATGGTGGGGGTCCACCACCTGCAAGAAGCCGGCGTTGGCGCGCTCGGGAAAGCGGTGGTGGTTGCCGATCAAGGGGCCGATTTCGGCAACCGGCGCCGTGTCAACGTCGTCCACCAGCAGCACCGCGTGCGGATTGCCCATGGAGAGCACTGCCACATACAGCAGGGTTTCCTGGCCCTGGTCTTCGCGCGCCAGCGGCCAAGTCTGCCAGGCACCTTCGGGCTTGGGCTGCAGGCCGGTCGCAGTGAATGGCGCCTGCAGCGGGTCAAACACCGGGCGACCCATGTCCACCGTGACGCCGTCGCCGGCGAACTGCAGAACAATGGTGCCCGAGAGCGTCTGTACGCGCAGGCTGTCTTTGTGGCTCAAGCCCTTGTCGCGCACAAAGCGGGCAAAGCAGCGTGCGCCGTTGCCGCATTGCTGCACCTCGCCGCCGTCGGCGTTGTAGATGGCGTAGGCAAAATCGACGTCCGGGCCGGGCGCGGGGCGCACGCACAGCACCTGGTCGGCGCCCACGCCAAAGTGGCGATCGGCGAGAAAACGAATGTGCTCGGGCGAGAGCTGGTACGCCTGCTGGGTTTCATCGAGCACGACAAAATCGTTGCCCGCGCCCTGCATTTTGGTGAATGCGATTTCCATGGCCGCAATTATGGGTGCAGGCGCCCTGCCGGGCACAGCTGCCGCGTTCGGGTTAGGCTGATTGCCATTGCATCGCAACGGACAGGAAAGGACAGGACATGACGCTACTGAGCGATTTCCCCATCACCAAGAAATGGCCGGCGCGCTTCCCGGACCGCATCCAGCTGTATTCGCTGCCCACGCCCAATGGTGTCAAGGCGTCCATCATGCTGGAGGAAACGGGCCTGGCCTACGAGCCGCACCTGGTGAATTTCGAAACCAACGACCAGAATTCACCCGAATTTCTCTCACTCAACCCGAACAACAAGATTCCGGCCCTTCTGGACCCCAATGGCCCAGGCGGCAAGCCGATGGCGCTGTTTGAATCGGGCGCCATCCTCTGGTACCTGGCAGAACGCACCGGCCTGTTCCTTCCCCAGGACGCCATGGCCCGCTACGAAACCCTGCAATGGCTGATGTGGCAAGTGGGCGGCGTCGGCCCGATGTTTGGCCAGCTCGGCTTCTTCAACAAATTCGCCGGCAAAGACTTTGAGGACAAGCGCCCACGCGATCGTTACGTGGCCGAATCGCGCCGCCTGCTGGGCGTGCTCGACAAGCACCTCGAAGGCCGCGACTGGATCATGGGCCAGGATTACACCGTCGCCGACATCGCCACTTTCCCCTGGGTGCGCAACCTGATTGGTTTTTACGAGGCCGGCGCGCTGGTTCAATTCGAGCAGTTCCGGCACGTCAAGCGCGTGCTCGACGCCTTTGTCGCCCGGCCCGCCGTGGCGCGCGGCCTCACGATTCCCGCGCGCGGCTGATTTCGGGTTCGATAATGGCCCCATGACCCGCCCTACCCAGTGGCTGCACCCGCAGCGCGAACCCGTCCGGCCGCTTTCGGCCGCCACTGTTCTACTTGTGCGCGATGCGCCGGACGCCCCAGGCGGGCTGCAGGTGCTGATGACGCGGCGTTCTGCCAAGGCGAGTTTTGCGCCAGGTGCCTACGTTTTCCCGGGCGGCGGCATTGACGCGCTGGACGCTGACCCAGCCACGCACGCCGCGTGCGCGCGCCGCCCCGGCCAGTCGGATGAGCAGCTCACGCAGGCCGTCGCCGCGATCCGCGAGAGCTTTGAAGAGCTCGGCATCCTGCTGGCACGCCACGAAGGTGGCCGACCGGCCGATGCTGCCGACATCGCTGCGCTCGATCGCCACGCACCGTTTGCCGCACAATGCGCCGTGCGGGGCCTGCGCTTGGCGGCCGACGAAGTCTTTGTGCTGGCGCGCTGGACCGGTGACCGCGACCTGCCGCGGCGCTTCGACGTACCCTTCCTGATCGCCCGCATGCCCGAAGGCCAGACGCCCGTGGCCGACGAGACCGAGCAGTTCGAGCCGGTGTGGGTGCACCCGCATGAAGCGCTGGAACGCCACGCGGCGGGCGGTTTCTTCATGATTTTCCCGACCATCCGCACCCTGGAGCGCCTGACGAAGTTCGACGGCGCCGGCGCCGTGCTGGCGGCCTGCGCCAGCGGCACGCCCCTGTGGACCAGTTGCCCCCGCGCCGGCCTGCTGGCCGGCAAGGAAGCGCGCTACATGGAAGACGAAATGCCCTATGGCGAGCTGGCCCTGGTCTGCCCAGATGGCCAGATCGTGCACCCGCTCGACTGGCAAAGCGAGCGCCCGGTGCCACTTTTGAAGAACCTGCAGCGCCTGACCGCCCCCAATCCCGGCGTCATGACCGGCCCCGGCACCAACAGCTACCTGGTGGGCGAGCCGGCCACGGGCTACATCGCCATCGACCCCGGCCCTGCCGATTCGCAGCACCTGGAAAAACTCTGGCGCGCAGCCAGCGGCGACATCCGCATGATCGTCTGCACCCATTCGCACCCCGACCATTCGCCAGGCAGCCAGCCGCTGCAGGCGCTGTGCGTGCAAGCGGGCCGCAGCGCCCCGCCCATCCTGGGCCTGGCCTCAAAACCCACGGCACGCGCGCACAGCCAGTTCACACCGGATCGCACGCTACAAGATAGTGAGCTGCTCACGCTTACGGGGCAAGCGCTAGAGGGCAAAATCACCCATACTTTGCAAGTGGTGTACACCCCCGGCCACGCGGCCAACCACCTGTGCCTGCTGCTGGTGGAGGACGCCCTGCTGTTTTCCGGCGACCACATTCTGAACGGCAGCACGACGGTGATCGACCCGCCCGACGGCAACATGGCCGATTACCTCGATTCACTCGACCGGCTGGACGCGCTGTGCGCCGAACATGGCGTTGAATTCATCCTGCCCGCGCACGGCTACGTGCTGGGCGATGCGCGCGGCGCGATTGCCCGGCTCAAGGCCCACCGGCTGGCGCGCGAAGCGAAGGTGATTGCCGCGCTGGAGGCCCTGCCCGGCGGCAGCATGGAAGACTGGGTGGCGCATGCCTACGCCGACGTGCCGCCGCGCATCTGGCCGGTGGCGCAGCGCTCGCTGCTGGCGCACATCGAGCGCATTCGCGCACTCGGGCCTGGGAATGATTGATACCCCCTGAGCCGCTGCGCGGCTTCCCCCAAAGGGGGCGCCACCAGCGCGGCGGGGCGGCCCTTGCGCGGTGGCCGCTGGTCTGGGCCGCGCTTGTTTGATGCGCCGCGCTGGATGTATTGCCCCATGATTGAGCGAAATGAAAAATCTCTCCACTTCACCTGACAACACCGAGCGCCTCGCCAAGCGCGTGGCGGCCGAGCATGGCCTCTCGCGCAGCGCGGCCGAGCAGTACATCGAAGGCGGCTATGTCAGCGTCGATGGGGCACGGGTCGAAGTCCCTGGCGCCCGCGTGGCGCCGCAGCAGCACGTGGTGCTGGCCAAGGATGCCAGCCTCGACGCGCTGGAACCCGTGACGCTGCTGCTGCACAAGCCGCCGGGCTATGAAGCAGGCCTGGGGCTTGAAGCGGCGGCCGCTGCGCACGGCAGCCGCAGCCAGGGCGCGCCCGCAGCGCTGAGCCTGATCGGGCTGTCCACCCACATGGAAGGCGACGCCGCCGACACCCGCGTGCTGCTGCGCCACTTTCGCGCCCTGGAATGCTTCACGCCGCTGCCCACACCGGCCAGCGGGCTGGTGGTCTACACGCAGGACAAGCGCATCGCGCGCAAACTGGCCGAGGACATCGAGTCGCTGGAGCAGGAGTGCATCGTCGAGGTGGCGGGCCAGATTGCCGAGGGCGGTCTGAAAAAGCTCTGCCATGGCCTCTCGTTCAACGGCCGACCGCTGCCGCCCATCAAGGTGAGCTGGCAGAACGAAACCCGGCTGCGCTTTGCGCTGAAGGGCATCCGCCCCGGGCAGATTCCTTCGATGTGCGAGGCCGTGGGCCTGCGCGTGGTGGCGATCCGCCGCATCCGCATCGGGCGCGTGCCGCTGGCCAAGGTGCCCGAGGGGCAATGGCGCTATCTGCAGGCATGGGAGAAATTCTGACGCTATTGAAAAAATAGCTGTCAGGGCAATACCGATAAGCGCTAGAGGCCAATTTCTCTTAAAATTTCGACCTTGCGAGAATAAGTGTGAAGCGCGCCGATAAGCCGGATTCTGTGCGCTGCGGTTGCCTGCAACGTGACCGCCATTACTCTGGGCCGGGTGTCACCACCACGGCTCGGTGCTACCTACCCGCCAACTCTGCGGAACCACATCAACGTTGGCCTACTTGGTATTGCTGCGCGTAGAGATTGCCCGTTTCACCCGAAGCGGGCGCCGCCCGCTTCGGGTGAAACACCCTCCGTGGCTTGCAACCTGCTCCGACTCGTCTCTGTTGCTCTGATCCTCACCTCACGGTGGGCAGCCGTTAGCTGCTACGCTGTCCTGTGCAGTCCGGACGTTCCTCCAGTGCCTGGTTTCCCAGATTGCACCAGCGGCGGTCTGGCGCGCTTCACGGGAGCGATTATCCCCGACCCACGCGCCTCGTTCACCCCTTTTTCCAAGCCCATCACCATGACCATTCCTTCCACCACCCATTTCGACACGGCCGCCCGCGATTGGGACCAGCGCCCCACGTCGCTGCAACTGGCCGCTATCCCCGAGCGCCTGCTGGCGCAGCTGCCCTTGCAGGCCAGCGACCATGTGCTGGATTTCGGCGCCGGCACCGGGCTGCTGTCCACCGCCATTGCGCCGCACGTCGCGCAGGTCACGGCGCTGGATATGTCGGCCGCCATGCTGCAGGTGCTGGATGAAAAGGGCTTTGCCAACATCACCACGCGCCAGCAAGACATCTCCGCAGGGTTGCCCGGGCAGTACCACGCCATCGTGAGCTGTATGGCAATGCACCACGTTGCGGACACCGCCGCGCTCCTGCACACCTTTGCCGCTGCGCTGCACAGCGGCGGACGCATTGCCCTGGTGGATCTGTACCAGGAGGACGGCAGCTTTCACGGCGACGCCGCCGCCAACGCCGCGAAGGGCGTGCAGCACTTCGGCTTTGCACCCGACAGCTTGCGTGCGCTGGCCGAACAAGCCGGTTTGGTGGACATCGCGTTTGGCGAAATCCTTCGCCTGCAGCAGCACAACGGGCGGGCCTATCCCCTGTTTCTGATGACCGGGCGCAAGCCCTGAGACAGCGGGCACCGCAGTAGGAAGGGGAAAGGCGCCAATCCGGCATATCCATATGGCGGAACCGGCAGAACAATGGGTTCAGAATGAATGGCACTGCTTTTCCACCCAACCGTTCAGGAGACGCCATGAAGGTCGACAACATTCTGCAAACCATTGGCAACACGCCGCACATCCGCATCAACCGCATCTTCGGGCCGGACGCGAAGGTGTGGATCAAGTCCGAGCGCAGCAACCCGGGCGGCTCCATCAAGGACCGCATTGCGCTGGCCATGGTCGAAGCGGCGGAAAAGTCGGGCGCGCTCAAGCCCGGCGGCACCATCATCGAGCCCACCAGCGGCAACACCGGCATCGGCCTGGCGCTGGTAGCGGCCGTCAAGGGCTACAAAATCATCCTGGTGATGCCCGACAGCATGAGCATCGAACGGCGCCGCCTGATGCTGGCCTACGGTGCGAAGTTTGACCTGACGCCCAAGGAAAAGGGCATGAAGGGCGCGATTGCCCGCGCCGAGGAGCTGCAGGCGCAGACGCCGGGCGCCTGGATTCCGCAGCAGTTCGAGAACCCGGCCAACATCGCTGTCCACGCCGAGACCACGGCAAAAGAAATCCTGGCCGACTTCCCCGATGGCCTGGATGTGCTGATCACCGGCGTTGGCACCGGCGGCCACATCACCGGCTGCGCGCGCGTGCTCAAGGCGAAATTCCCGAATCTCAAGGTGTTTGCGGTGGAACCCACCGGGTCGGCCGTGATTTCCGGCGGCGCTCCCGGCCCGCACGCCATTCAGGGTCTGGGCGCCGGCTTCATTCCGAAGAACCTCGACACCAGCGTGCTCGATGGCGCCATCGTGGTGGACGCCGAGGATGCACGCGAATTCGCACGCCGCAGCGCCCGCGAGGAAGGCATTCTGGTCGGCATTTCATCGGGCGCCACGCTGGCCGCGATTGCACAAAAGCTGCCCGAACTGCCCGCTGGCAGCCGCATCCTCGGCTTCAACTATGACACCGGCGAGCGCTACCTGTCGGTGGATGGTTTCCTGCCCACCTGATCCAGACAAGCCCGGTGAGCGCGCTGGTGCCGCGCGTGCCTGCGGCGCTGGGCGCTCCCGAATCGGTCGGCGTGGCGCTGTTGACCACGCAAGCGCTCCCCAAGCATGGCTTCCAATGCGTCATGTAATGGAACAATAGTTTCAGATTGGAACGATTGTTCCTGTACGGCGCGATTCGCACACTTGATGGTGTGACACAGATCGACAAACGAATGGGCTGGTCTGCATTTTGCTAGCCATTTGGGCTGACACCTTGGCCATCCAACGCCCATTCCGGTACCGAATGGGCTCTCATTTTCCGATCTGGAGTACGTCATGAAACGCAATCGCTTGGGCTTGCTCACTCTGGCCGTAGTTTCGGCATTGATCGCAGCACCGCTCGCCAACGCTGCCGAAGTTACTGAAGCACAGCACCTTGGCACCATCGAACGCTCGGAAGCCAAACGCGCCACCGCGCTGCTCGATAGCGCGGTGAGCTACCTGCAGAAGAATGGCCCCGAAAAATCCTTCGCTGCCTTCAACGATCACAAGGGGCCTTTTATCGACGGCCCCTACTATGTGTTTGCCGTCGGAACGGATGGTTTCATGCATGCCGATGGCGCCGCGCCAGCGCTGGCAGGCAAAAATCAGGCTCAGCTGCGCGATGCGGCCGGCAAACCCTTCATTCAGGACTTGCTGGAACTGGCCCAGAAATCCCCGACAGGCACGGTCGAATACCGGTGGCTGAACCGCACCACCAACCACCTGGAAAACAAGGTCAGCCTGTACCGCAAGGTCGGCGACACCATCCTCGGCGTCGGCTACTACACACCACGTGCCACGGTTGAAGACGCACAGAACCTGCTCGCCAAGGCCGTGGCATACCTGAAAAAATGGGGCGGCAAGACGGCATTTGAGGCCTTCAATGACCCACAGGGCAGTTTCACGCACGACGACCAATATGTGTTCGTGATCGGTATCGACGATGGCGAATACCGGGCAACGGGCGCGTCACCCCAACTCACCGGGATGAATGTGCGCGGTCTGCGGGATGCCGCCGGCAAACCGCTGATCGAAGAAATGATCAACCTGGCAAAAGAAAAGGGCAGCGGCACGGTGGACTACGTATGGCGCAATCCAGCCACCAACGCGGTGGAGGCCAAGCACTCGCTCATCCAGCGCGAAGGCGACGTGTTGCTCGGTGTCGGCTACTACACCAAGTAGCGTTCCCTGCGCCTTGGCGGACCCGCCGCCGTCGACTGGAACCCCCAGCGCAGCCATGAGGCGGGCTGCCAAGCCCATGCGAGACTTGGCGCACGCAGCCTGAGGGGCTATCATTTGCGCCCTCCGACATTGCCATCGCCCGATAACCACGGGCCCGCAACATCATGATCCGGCTCTCCGAAATCCGGCTGCCCTTCACCGCAGCCCAAGCGCCCGAGGCCCCGCTGCGGGCCGCTGCCCAGGCACTGCTGGGCCTGGCCCCGGCGGACATTGCCCATGTCCACGTCTTCAAGCGCAGCTTCGATGCACGCAAGGCGAATCTGCTGGCGGTGTACATCATCGACATCACACTGGCCCAGCCGGAGCGCGAAGCCGCCCTGCTGGAGCGCCATGCCAGCAACCCCCACCTCCAGGCCACACCCGACATGGCGTGGCGGCCCGTGGGCCGGGCGCCGGAAACGCTGGCGGATCGTCCCGTGGTGGTCGGTTTTGGCCCCTGCGGCATCTTTGCCGCGCTGGTGCTGGCGCAAATGGGGTTCAAGCCCATCGTGCTGGAGCGCGGCAAGGCGGTGCGCGAGCGCACGCAAGACACCTGGGCGCTGTGGCGCAAACGCGAACTGCACCCCGAGAGCAACGTACAGTTTGGCGAGGGCGGCGCCGGCACGTTTTCAGACGGCAAGCTCTACAGCCAGATCAAGGACCCGCGCCACCTGGGCCGCAAGGTCATGAACGAGTTCGTACAGGCCGGCGCGCCAGAAGAAATCCTCTACGCCGCCCACCCACACATCGGCACGTTCAAGCTCGTCAAGGTGGTGGAAAACCTGCGCGCACAAATCATCGCGCTGGGCGGCGAGGTGCGCTTTGGGCAGCGCGTGACCGATGTACTGCTGGACAAGAGCGCCACGGGCCAGCGGATCACAGGCCTGCGCGTGCTCGACCAGACCACCGGCGACACATACGAACTGGCCGCGTCGCAGGTCGTCATGGCACTCGGCCACAGCGCGCGCGACAGCTTCGCCATGCTGCACACGCGCGGCGTCGCCATGGAGGCCAAGCCGTTTTCCATCGGCTTTCGCATCGAGCACCCGCAAGGCCTGATCGACCGCGCCCGCTGGGGCCGGCACGCCGGCAACCCTTTGCTGGGCGCAGCTGACTACAAACTGGTACACCACGCGGCCAACGGGCGCGCTGCCTACAGCTTTTGCATGTGCCCTGGCGGCACCGTGGTGGCCGCCACCAGCGAGCCCGGCCGTGTCGTCACCAACGGCATGAGCCAATATTCGCGCAACGAGCGCAACGCCAATGCGGGACTAGTCGTCGGCATCACGCCCGAGGACTACCCGCAAGACGCTGCCGCCTTCGAAGCCACATTGGGGGCGCACCACGGCGTTGGCACGCTCACCGATGGTGGCGCGCACCCGCTCTCGGGCATCGTGCTGCAACGCCAGCTCGAATCAAGCGCCTACGTCCTCGGCGGCAGCGACTACAGCGCACCCGCGCAGTTGGTGGGCGACTTTTTGGCGGGCCGCGCATCCACCCACATGGCGAGTGTCGAGCCCTCGTACCAGCCTGGCGTGCGGCCGGTCGATCTGGCCAACGCCCTGCCCAGCTACGCCATTGCCGCGCTGCGGGAAGCTTTGCCCATCTTTGGCCGAAAAATCAAGGGCTTTGACATGCCCGATGCGGTGCTGACGGGGGTGGAGACACGCACCTCTTCGCCGCTGCGCATCCACCGGGGCGACGATTTCCAAAGCCCCAACACCGCCGGCCTGTACCCCGCCGGCGAAGGCGCGGGCTACGCTGGCGGCATTCTTTCGGCCGGGGTGGACGGCATCAAGGTCGGCGAGGCCGTGGCGCGCAGCCTGCTGGGCTTGGCATAGAAAAGCCGCCAGCGGCAGACCTGCTGGCGGCTTGTAGCGTGCGCGCTCAGCCGTTCTTCTGCGCCGCCTGCAGCGCTGCAATCCGCTCTTCAATCGACGGGTGGGTGGAAAACAGCTGGCCAATACCGCCGGCAATGCCCATGGCCTGCATGCTCTTGGGCAGCTCTGCCGGGTGCAGGCCACCGAGACGCGCGAGCGCATTGATCATGGGCTGGCGCTGGCCCATGAGCTGGGCGGAGCCAGCGTCGGCACGAAACTCCCGCTGGCGTGAGAACCAGGCGACGATGATGGCCGCCAGGAAGCCCAGCACGATGTCGAGCACGATGGTGGTGACGTAGTAGCCGATACCAGGGCCCGAGCGCTGCTCGTTGTTGCGCGAGAGAAAGCTGTCCACGGCGTAGCCGATGACGCGCGAGAGGAACACGACAAAGGTGTTCATCACCCCCTGGATCAGCGTCATGGTCACCATGTCGCCGTTGGCAATGTGGGCGACCTCGTGGCCAATGACGGCTTGAACCTCCTCGCGCGTCATGTTGCGCAGCAGGCCCGTGGACACTGCCACCAGCGCCGAATTCTTGAAGGCGCCCGTGGCAAAGGCGTTCGGATCGCCCTCGAAAATGCCGACTTCGGGCATGCCGATGCCAGCCTTCTCGGCAAAACCACGCACCGTCTCGACAAGCCAGGCTTCGTCACCATTGCGCGGCGCCTCGATCACCTGCACCCCCGCGCTCCACTTGGCCACGGGTTTGCTGATGAGCAGCGAAATAATGGCGCCGCCAAAGCCCATGATGAAGGCAAACCCCAGCAGCGCGCCGAGGTTCAGGCCATTGGCGGTGAGGTAGCGGTTGACACCCAGCAGGCTGGCCACAATGCCCAGCACCACCACCACGGCCAGGTTGGTCATCAAAAACAGGGCGATACGTTTCATTCAGGCTCCACAAAAGAGTCGTTCAAAGGTCGAAGGAAGGTGCGGCGTCCAGCGCCGATTTCAAGGGTGGCGAGGTGGGCGAAACACCGTGGCGTCATCATAAAAGCCAGGTGTCTCGTTGCCGGCCCACCACCCCGGGATACCCAGCAGCGGCAGGGGGGCAAAGGGCTTGGTGGCCAGCCAGGGCGCCTGGAGTTGCTGCGCCAGCCTTGCGCCCTGATTTGCTTCTATATTTATAGCATCGTACGTAATCAACACGTGCGCTGTGATCTCTTTTCTTGGCTTGACCAGTTGTTCCATTGCGGCATGGCCAAACAACGTGACCCGGGCGCTGCGCCAAAGCGCGCGGTGCTGCACGAACAGTGCCTGCCAATCGCGTGCCAGCAATGCCTGCCAGAGGGTCGGCGGCGCTTCAAGCAGGGCACCGCTCTCGTCCAGCAGCGTGCAGGCATCGCGCAGCGGCCCGCGCACCGGGCCCACGCCCCGTGTCGCCATGGCACCGGCCTGCAACTGGTTCAGGCGCTGTTTGGCTTGGCCAAAGCGCTGCCACACCAGGCCATTGAAAAAGTCGTGCAGGTTGCCGCGCGTTGGCACGCTGCCGGTGTCGAAGATGAACTGCTCATAGGCCACACCTGCTGGCAGCTCCGCCTGGGGCACGAACCGCACTGGCGCGCCTTGGGCAGCGTTCAGCGCCTCGTGCACCGGCGTGCCGCTGGCGACGGCACCCGCCAGCGGTACGCCGAGCTCGCGCCAGGGCGCAAGCCAGGGGGTTTGCCAGTCCACTTCGGAAAGCACGGTAGGCCGCGTTCGGCTGGCCATCGGTCTGGCATCGGCAGGTGTCAGTTTTGCACGCGCCACGCCAGCGCTTCGCCCGCGCGCAGGGGCTTGAGCTCGGCCTCGCCAAAGGCAAAGCTGTCCGGCGGCGTCCAGCTCTCTCGCACCAGGGTGAGTGTGCCGCTGTTGCGCGGCAGGCCGTAGAAGGCCGGGCCGTGAAAGCTGGCAAAGCCCTCCAGCTTGTCGAGCGCACCGGCGGCATCGAACGCCTCGGCGTACAGCTCCATGGCCGCGTGCGCGGTGTAGCAGCCAGCGCAACCGCTGGCGTGCTCCTTCAAATGCGCGGGGTGCGGCGCGCTGTCGGTGCCGAGAAAGAAGCGGTCGCTCCCGCTGGTGGCAGCCTGCACCAGCGCGCGGCGGTGCTCTTCACGCTTGAGCACTGGCAGACAATAATAGTGTGGGCGAATGCCGCCCGTAAAGATAGCGTTGCGGTTGTAGAGCAGGTGGTGTGCGGTGATGGTGGCGGCCGTGAAGCGATCCGCATCATTCACGTACTGTGCGGCCTCGCGGGTAGTGATGTGCTCGAAAACAATTTTCAGCTCAGGAAAATCGTGCCGCAGGGGCATCAGTTGCTGCTCGATGAACACCGCCTCGCGGTCGAACAGGTCGATGTCGGGACTGGTCACTTCACCGTGCACCAGAAGCAGCATGCCCGCTTTCTGCATCGCCTCCAGCGTGGCATAGGTCTTGCGCAGATCGGTCACACCAGCATCGCTGTTGGTCGTGGCGCCGGCAGGGTAGAGCTTCACCGCCACAATGCCCGCTTCCTTGGCGCGGGCGATTTCCTCCGGCTGCAGCTTGTCGGTGAGATAGAGCGTCATCAGCGGCTCGAAGGCCATGCCCTCGGGCACTGCCGCCAGGATGCGCTGCTTGTATTCAAGCGCCTGCTGCGCCGTGGTCACCGGCGGGCGCAGGTTGGGCATGATGATGGCACGGCCAAACTGAGCGGCAGTGTGGGGCACCACGGTTCGCAGCGCATCGCCATCGCGCACGTGCAGGTGCCAGTCGTCGGGGCGGGTGATGGTGAGAATGTCGGTGGAGGCGGTCATGGGCAGCATTGTCCCATCCGCGCCAGCGCTTCCAAAACCGGACGACAGTCCCCCCAATGGGGGATCCACCGGAGGCAAACGCTGGCCCCTGGTGCTCAGAACGCGTTCACGATCTACGGAACATACGGGGGCATTGGACGATGGAGCCGCCAGATCCGATGGGGCCTGTGCGTTACCATTCCCTACTGACCACCGCAGCAGTGGCTAGCCCATGGGCACCCGGGGAAAAGGGCCGCTGGAACTGATCCCCTGACGGCCTTCCCCAACTGCAGGTGCGGGAATACCTCAATCCAACCCTCTCACAGGTCCATGCAATCTCCGTCTGCTAAGACTCCGCCGGTGGCGCCTTCCAGATGGTTGAACGGTACCTACTGGCTGCTCGCCATGGTGGCTGCCATGGCGGTTGCCACTTCGGCGGCACTGTGGTGGACCGTACGGGAAACGCAGTCGCTTGCGCGACCCTACCAGCAAAGCGACCCCTGGTACGTTTCGAGCGTGCACAGCGAACTGGCACGGGTCAATCTGCTTGCACGCAAGCTGCAGACAGGGGAAGCCTCCGCGCATGAGCTGCAGAATGGCGTGGACGTGCTTCTCGGCACGCTCGACCAGCCTCATCAAATCGGCATGCGACTGCGCGAAGAGCCACCACAGCCGGCGGCGGAACTGAAGGAACTGCTGCGCCACACCACGCAATGGTCCAGCCGGTTGGACCGGCCCGACGCCGACGCACGGGCCGTCGCGACAGACATCATCGGGCGCTCGGATGCACTGCTCGACAGCAGCCGCAAAGCCGTGGCTGCCGCGTACCTGTCCAACACCCAGGAAACCGGCCATGCGCGCCAGCAGCTCCACGACCGCTTCACGGTGCTCAGTGCCGTGCTGGGTGGCCTGCTGGCAGGCACGGCGCTGCTGATCTGGAAGCTGGTGCATGACGCCCGGTCGGCCAGCGCGGCATCACGCCAGCTCGCCCAGGCCAACCGTCAGCTCGAAGTACGCGTGGCCAACCGCACGCGCAAGATCGAGGAAGGCCGCGCGCTGCTCAGCTTCATCCTCGATACCAGCCCGAGCGACGTGGTGCTGGCCGAGGTCCAGAGCGGGCGGGTGCATTTCATCAACCGCAAGCTCACCGAGCGCCTCGGGCTCAAGGCTCCACCCCAAACGCTGTTCCTGCAGCAATTGCTGAACGACCCGCAAACCCGCCAACGGTTCATGCAGGCACTCGACCAGTACGGCCAGGTCGATGCGATGGAGGCGCTCATCGGCGGGCGCAACCCAAGCTGGAGTTCGCTGTCGGCACGCCTCATCGAGGTCGATGGGCAACTGGCCCATTTGCTGTGGGGGTTCGACATCAGCACGCACAAGGCGCTCGAAGCGCAGTTGCGCGAACTGGCCACCCAGGACCCGCTCAGCGGACTGCTCAACCGGCGTGCCTTCATGGAACGGGGCACGGCCCTGTTCGACCATTGCCGCCGGCACGCACAGCCCTGCGCGGTACTCATGATCGACATCGACCACTTCAAGCGCATCAACGACCTGCACGGCCACCAGGCGGGCGACGACGCCATCCGCGCCTGCGCGCAGGCCATAGGACAGGTACTGCGCGATGCCGACCTGCTTGGGCGACTGGGAGGTGAGGAATTCGCGGCGCTGCTCCCCCATTCATCGACCGGCAGCGCCATGGTGATCGCCGAGCGCATCCGCGGCGCCATCGCACGGATGGACATCGAGTCCGCCCCTGGCCATCCTATGGCATTCACCGTCTCCATCGGCGCGGCAGAAATGGCGCCCCAGCATCCCGGCATCGAGCACCTGCTCGCCGAGGCCGACCGGGCGCTTTATCGCGCCAAAGCCACGGGCCGTGACAAAGTACTTGCCTATGAGCCCGGAATCCGACAGTCTTGAGGCACTGCCTGTGCCATTCACCATGAGTATCCGACTACTGATCGTTGACGACAGCCGCATGTCCCGGCTCATCCTGCAGGGACTGGCCCTGCAGGCCCATCCGCAATGGACCATCCTGCATGCCAGCAGCGGCGAGGAGGCGCTGCAGATGGTTCGAGAGAGCCCGGTAGACCTCGTCTCCATGGACTTCAACATGCATGGCATCAACGGCCTGGAGGCCGCGCTGGAGTTGCGCAAAATCCTGCCCGACGTACCTATCGCCATCCTCACCGCCAACGTACAGTCCGTCCTGCAGGAACGCATCGAGGAGGCAGGAATGGTGTTCATCCCGAAGCCGATCACAGCCAGCGCCACGGCCCAGCTCGCGGCGCTCGTGGGAGCCTGACATGGTGCAGCTTGACGACGAGCAAATCGACGCGCTCAGCGAGATCTTCAACATCGGCGTGGGCAAGGCGGCGGCCGCGATGGGCCACCTCATGCACGACGAGGTCCTGCTGTCCGTGCCGCACGTGAGCATCCTCACCGTAAGCGAGGCCGCCCAGCAGCTCGGTACGGCCGAAAAGCCCATGTACGGCGTGCGCCAGCCGTTCCGGGGCGTCTTCAGCGGCGATGCGCTGCTGATCTTTCCGGGCCACAAGAGCCTGGAGATCGTGCGCATCGTGGCGGGCCAGAGCGTGCCCGGCGAGGACCTCAGCGCCATCGAGCAGGATGCGATGACGGAGGTGGGCAACGTGATGCTCAACGCCTGCATCGCGGCGCTGGCCGACCTCCTGGGCAACGAATTCGAGCTCAGCCCACCCAGTATTGACATCGGCGACAGCCGCACCATTCTGGGTACGCGCATCCAGAACCACCTGGTGGTATTCCTGCGCATCCGCTTCGAGCTGCTGAGCAGCCAGATCGAGGGCTTCGTGGTATTCGTGCTCAACACCACCTCGCTCGAAAGCCTGCGCTCGGCAGTCAACCGGCTGCTGGACCGCCCGACAGAAATGGACTGACCCAACCAACTGGCGGGCGTGTTCCACGCCCGCGAACGCCGTGGAACGCCGGCCATCGGCGTTGCCCCTCAGTGCGACAGTATCTTGTTAAGGAAATCCTTGGTGCGCGGCTGGCGGGCTTCCAGGTTGTTAAAGAACTCCTCACGCGTGCAGTCCTCCAGGATCTTGCCGCCCACGTCCATGAAGATGACGCGGTGCGCCACCTTGCGGGCAAAGCCCATTTCGTGGGTGACGCACATCATGGTCATGCCCTCGTTGGCCAGGCCCACCATCACGTCGAGCACCTCACCGACCATTTCAGGGTCGAGTGCCGAGGTCGGCTCGTCAAACAGCATGACGATAGGGTCCATGCTGAGTGCGCGCGCAATGGCCACGCGCTGTTGCTGACCGCCCGAGAGCTGGCCGGGGAACTTGTCCTTGTGCGCCGACAGGCCCACACGGTCGAGCATCTTGAGGCCGCGTTTCTTGGCTTCGTCGGCGCTGCGTCCCAGCACCTTGATCTGCGCGATGGTGAGGTTTTCCGTCACCGAGAGGTGCGGGAACAACTCAAAGTGCTGGAATACCATGCCAACGCGGCTGCGCAGCTTGGGCAGGTTGGTCTTGGGGTCGTGCACCGCTACCCCATCGACCCAGATCTCGCCCTTCTGGAAGGGTTCGAGCGCATTGATGGTCTTGATGAGCGTGGACTTGCCCGAGCCGGAAGGGCCGCAGACGACCACCACCTCACCCTTCTGGATGGCGGTGGAACAATCGGTCAGCACCTGAAAGCTGCCGTACCACTTGGAGACGTTCTTGAGTTCAATCATGCAATTTCCTTAGCGCACGATGGCAATCCTGCGGTGCAGGCGTTTGACGGCCCAGGACAGCGCAAAACAGATGACGAAATAGACCACGGCTGCCGCCAGATAGGCCTCGATGGGTCGGCCGTAGTTCTTGCCGGCGATCTCGAAACCCTTGAGCATGTCGTAGGCGCCGATGGCGTAAACCAGCGAGGTATCCTGAAACAGGATGATGGTCTGCGTCAGCAGCACCGGCAGCATGTTGCGAAACGCCTGCGGCAGGATCACGAGCTTCATGTTCTGCCCATAGGTCATGCCCATGGCCATGCCGGCAAACACCTGGCCGCGCGAAATCGACTGGATACCGGCGCGCATGATCTCGCTGAAGTACGCCGCCTCGAAGGCAACAAAGGTCACGACCGCCGACATCTCTGCACGGTAGTCCCTTCCAAATTCGCCAAAGAGTGCATAAAAAGACATCGGCACCAGCAGGAAGCACCACAGAATCACCATGACCAGCGGAATGCTGCGCATGCCGTTGACATAGATGGTCGCCGGCAACACGAGCAATTTGCGCCCCGAGAGCCGCATCAACGCCAGCACGGTGCCAAAAATCACGCCGCCAATGGTGGATACCACCGTGAGCATGACGCTGAAGTAGAGGCCCTTGAGCACAAAGTTGTGCACCAGGTCCCAGTTGTAGAACGAAAAATCGATCGAAAGAGGCATTTCAGTGTCCTCCTGCGCCGCTGGCGGCAATGAGGCCCGGCACACGCGAGCGCTTCTCGATGAACGCCATGAGGCGGTTGATCGCGAAGGCCGACACCACGTAAAGCGCTGTCACCGCCAGGTAAACCTCGATACCGCGCGAGGTTTCTTCCTGCGCCTGCATGGCGAACATGGTCAGCTCGGCCACGGAGACCGCAAAGGCCACGGACGAGTTCTTGAAAATGTTCATGGTCTCGCTGGTCAGCGGCGGAATGATGATCCGCAGCGCCATCGGTAGCAGCACGTAGCGGTAGGTCTGGAAGGTGGTGAAGCCCACCGCCATGCCCGCGTAGCGCTGGCCCCGCGGCAGCGACTCCAGCCCCGATCTCACCTGCTCTGCAATGCGCGCGGAGGTGAACAGGCCGAGGGCGAAAATCACCAGCACGAAACCGGGCACCTGCTGGAGCGAGGGGAAGAACGATGGCAGCACGTGGTACCAGAGGAACAACTGCACCAGCAAAGGAATATTGCGAAACAGTTCCACCCAGGCATTGCCCAGTCGTACCACCCAGGGCCTTCCCTGCAGGGTGCGCAGCGTGCCGATGAGGCCGCCCAGCACCAGCGCCAGCACCAGCGCCAGCAGCGACACCGACACCGTCCAGCCCCAGGCCGAGAGCAGCCAATCGAGGTAGGTGATGTCACCACCTTTGCCAAAACAACCGGCCACGGCGGTTTGATCCAGCGTGTCCTGACAGAACACCTGCCAATCCCAACTCATAGGTTTCCTTTCAGTTCACGGTCGTGCAGCGCCACGAAAAAGCCCCCCCGAACCGATGGCTCGAAGGGGGCATGGAGCCGATGGTTGCCTTACTTGTTGCCGTAGTCTTCCATGGGCTTGTCGTTCGGGTGCGCCCACGCATCCTTGGTCGCTTCAGACATGGGCAGACCAATCTTCACGTTGGTTGGCGGCACGGGTTGCATGAACCACTTGTCGTACAGCTTGGCGAGCGAGCCGTCGGCGATCTGGCGCTTGATGGAGTCGTCCACGGCTTTCTTGAAGGCCGGGTCGTCCTTGCGCAGCATGCAGGCGATGGGTTCGACCGACAGCACTTCACCGACGATTTTGTAGTCGGCCGGATTCTTGGCCTTGGAGATGTTGGCCGCCAGAATGGAGCCGTCCATCACGAAGGCATCGGCACGGCCGGTCTCAACCATCAGGAAGCTGTCGGCGTGGTCCTTGCCATAGACTTCCTTGAAGTCCAGGCCAGTGGCGCGCTCGTTCTTGCGCAGGGTCTGAACCGAGGTGGTGCCGGTGGTGGTCGCTACCGTCTTGCCCTTGAGGTCCTTGATGGAGTTGATGCCCGAGTTGGCCTTGACCGCCATGCGCACTTCTTCCACGTAGGTGGTCACGGCAAAAGCCACGTCCTTCTGGCGGGCCTTGTTGTTGGTGGTGGAGCCGCACTCCAGGTCCACGGTGCCATTGGTCACCAGCGGGATGCGGTTTTGCGACGTGACGGGCTGGTACTTGATGTCCAGCTTGGCCACGCCCAGGTCCTTTTGCAGGTCGCCCACGATGCGTTCGGCCATCTCGGTGTGAAAACCGACGTACTTGCCATTGCCCAGCGTGTACGACAGACCTGACGATTCGCGCACGCCCAGCGTGATGCTGCCAGAGGATTTGATCTTTGCCAGGGTGTCACCAGCCTGCGCGAAGCTTGCGCTGGCAGCCAGTGCGAGGACGGCTGCGGCCAATAGTTGCTTTTTCATGCGTGTCTCCTTGGGGTTGTGCCGAAAATGGCGGATTTTAGGGTGCTGCACTCACCTTGCGCAGCTGTTGAAGAAATCGAATCTGCAATCAAAGCGAGAACTGGGCACCTGTGCGGAAACGCCGTTCCGCACCAAGACCGAAACGACACAGTAACCGCTTTAAGAAGAAAATGGCGCTGCCGATCAGAAAGGCACCTTGTCGGTCGGGTACTTCCAGAAGTCGCGCATCAGGTAGTTCACCGGCAGATTGAGCGCGCGGTTTTGTGGTGGAATGGGCTGCAAGAACCACTTATCGTAAATGGCATAGATCTCGCGGCTGGTAATCAGGCGGCGCATTTCGTCGTCCACCAGTTTCTTGAACTCAGGGTCGCCCGGCACCAGCATGATGGCTAGTGGTTCCGTGGTCACGAACCGACCGACGACTTTGAGCGCCTTCGGGTTCGGGCGGCCGGCCGCCAGACCGTAGAGCAGGACGTCGTCCATCACGAAGGCATCGGCCTCGCCTTTTTCCACCATTTCCACGGCACGCGCGTGGTCCGGCGCCTCGACGATGTTCAGGCCCATCAAGTGCGATCGGTTGGCCTGCTGCACTGCGAGCAAAGGCGTGGAGCCTTTGGTGGATACCACCGTTTTGCCAGAAAGATCCTCAAGCCGGGTCACCGTGCTTGCCGCCGGCACCAGCAAACGTGCGCCGGTAATGTAGTGCGGAATAGTGAATGCCACGGTTTTGCGACGCTCGGCGTTGTTCGTTGTCGAGCCGCATTCCATGTCGGCCTTGCCCTCTGCCACCGTGGCCACCCGATTGGCCGAGGTAACCGGCACCAGCTCGATCGCCATGTCCTTCTTGCCGGTCTGGCGCCGCACGACGTCCGCCAAGTGCAGGCACAGGTCCATAGCGTAGCCAATGGGTTTGCCGGTTTTGGTGTCCACATAGGAGAACGGGACCGATGAGTCGCGGTAGGCAATGACCAGCTTGCCGCCCCCGCGTACGCGCTCCAGCACCCCTTGCGCAGCCAACGCGCTCGTGCTTGCCGCCACGGCCAGCAGGAAGTAGACAAAGCGCGAAGCAAGGTTCATGGGGTTCAGATCCAGAGTAAGAAATACTGTAGGCGGCGAATGTAAGTGGACAGTTACCGCGCATCCAATGCCTATTGTTGGCCGTGTCATGCAAAAGAATCATGAGCCTGCGGAGGCGGCACTTTGGTCCACGAGAAAATTCCACAAAGCATCAATCTTGTCGTGTCCGGTCTCTCGCGGACCGCGTCGCTCGCGGCAGATGCGCACGTCCATGGTCATTTGCAGATGCGGCAGTTCAGGCGGCGCGGCACTGACCAGGCGGCGCGCACGCAGATCTTTGCGAACCGCGCTAAGAGGCAAAAAGGCCACGCCGTGGCCTTCCAGCGCCATCGCCTTGAGGCCTTCGGCCATATCGGTTTCGTACACCCGCTCCAGGTGCAACGGAACACGCGACTCCTTGAGGATCAGTTCGGTCACGCGCCCCAGATAAGCCCCTGGCGCGTAGGCCAGGTAAGGCAGCGGCTCGGCAGCGGCGCCGGGCAGACGGTACAGCGGCCGTCCGTCCGGACCGGGGCGCACATAGGGCGCAAGCACTTCCTGGCCCAGGCTGAGCATTTCGTAGCGGTTGGCATCGAGTTGAAACGGCTGCGACTCATGGTGGTAGGTGACCAACAGATCGCAGCTGCCTTCGACCAGACGCATGACGGCGTCGTGCACGTTCAGCGCGATCAAGCGACTCTTGAACGGCCCAAAGCGCTCGCGCATGCGCGAGACCCATTCGGGGAAAAAGGTAAACGCCAGGGTGTGCGGAACAGCAAACTCGATCATGTCCTGGCTCGAACTGCCATGGGCGCGCAAGGCGGCCCGGGTGCTGTGCAACGCTTGCAGCATTTCCAGCGACTGGTCGTAGAGCGTACGGCCTGCCGGGGTCAGGCGCGTGGGGTAGGAGCTGCGATCAACCAGATCGGTCCCTGCCCAGGCTTCCAGCGCCTGGATGCGGCGCGAAAACGCCGGCTGCGTCACATGGCGCAACTGGGCGGAGCGGCTAAAACTGCGCGTCTCGGCCAGGCTGACAAAATCTTCAAGCCACTTGGTTTCCATCGGTCGATTATCCGCTTGCACATGCACGCCACAAGCGGCGCAATTGCGTTGCACGCATAATGTTTTGCGCTTGCGCCACGCCCCGCGTGGACCACTTCTGCTTCTCTGAAACCGCTTCCGCATGTCCCAACCTGAACTGCCCTCGCCGCCAGACGACGCGGCCGACGCCACGCCCCGCTCGCTTGCGCTGGAAGACTGGCTCACCGTACTGACCATGGCGGCGCTCGCGCTCATCACCTTCGCCAATGTACTGGTGCGCTATTTCACCGACACATCGTTTGCCTGGACGGAAGAGTTCTCGATCTTTCTGATGATCGTGCTGGCGCTCGTTGGCGGCTCGGCGGCGGTTGCGCGCGACCGGCACATCCGCATCGAATTTTTCTCCAGCGGCGGCAGTGCCATGCGCCAGCGGCGCCTGGCCCAGCTCGGCGCCTTGATGGTGACGGTACTGTTCACGCTGATGGCGGCGCTCAGTGTGCGCCTGGTGTGGGACGACTACCGCTACGGCGAAACCTCGCCCGGTATCGGCGTGCCGCAGTGGTGGTATTCGATCTGGTACCCGGTGCTCACCGGTTTGATCGCATGGCGCGCTTTCGGCCTGCTACTGCGCATTTCGCGCCGCCCACCCGCTCCATGACCGCCCCATGATCGCGACTTTGCTGTTTACCGCCTTCGCGGTTTTTCTGTTCGCGGGCGTGCCAGTGGGCGCCGCACTGGGCTTGGCAGGCGCGGCGGCCATTGCGCTCGCCAACGCTGATACACAGTGGTTTGGCCTGCTGGCCGTGCCACAGAACTTCTACGCCGGCCTGGGCAAGTACCCGCTGCTGGCGATTCCGATGTTCGTGCTGGTCGGGTCTATCTTCGACCGCTCCGGCGTCGCCGCACGCCTGGTGAACCTGGCCGTCGCCATCGTCGGGCGCGGCCCCGGCATGCTGCCGCTGGTGGCCATTGGCGTGGCCATGTTCCTCGGCGGCATTTCGGGTTCTGGCCCGGCCACGGCCGCGGCCATTGGCGGCGTGATGCTGCTGGCCATGCAGCGCGCTGGCTACCCGCCAGCGTTCTCTGCCAGCGTAGTGGCGGCAGCGGCCTCCACCGACATTCTCATTCCACCATCTGTGGCGTTCATCGTTTACTCGGTGCTGGTGCCTGGGGCCTCGGTGCCGGCGCTGTTTGCCGCCGGCATGGTGCCGGGAATTCTGGCCGGACTGGCACTGGCCATTCCTACGGTGTGGCTGGCACGGCGCCACCGCATGGGCCAGCTTGAAGCCGCGCTGCCGCGACCGCCCTTCTGGCGCAGCCTGCGCGACGCTGCCTGGGGCCTGGCAGCCCCGGTGGTGATCCTGGGCGGCATGCGCGCGGGCTGGTTCACGCCTACGGAAGCAGCAGTGGTGGCCGTGTTCTATGGCTTGTTTGTCGGCATGGCCATTCACCGCACGATTGGCGTGCGCGACCTGTTCGTCATCTTGCGCGAATCGGGCGAGCTCTCGGCGGTGATTTTGCTGGTGGTGTCGCTCGCGGCCATCTTTGCGTTCTCGCTCTCGACGCTGGGCGTGATCGACCCGATCACCAACGCCATCGTGCATTCCGGCCTGGGCGAGAACGCGGTGCTGGCGCTCCTGATCCTGATGCTTATCGTGCTGGGCATGTTTCTCGACGGCATCTCGATCTTCCTGATCTTCGTGCCGCTGATGATGCCCATCCTGCGCCACTACCACTGGGACCCGGTGTGGTTTGGCGTCATCCTCACACTCAATGTCGCCATTGGCCAGTTCACGCCGCCCATGGCGGTGAACCTGATGGTGTCGAGCCGCATCGCTGGCGTGCGCATGGAAGACACCACTGGCTGGGTGCTGTGGCTGGTGGGTGCCATGTGCGTGGCGATGCTATGCGTCATCGTCTGGCCACAACTGGCGCTGTGGCTCCCCACTTACCTGGGCTATTGATTTTTACAAGGAGACTGACCCATGAAACTGCGTACTTTTCTGACCTCGGCCGTGGCCGCCGCCTCGCTGCTGGCCTTCAGCAGCCCCGCTGCGCTGGCGCAAAGCCACTACAAAAGCGAGTACCGCATGTCGCTGGTGCTGGGCACGGCCTTCCCCTGGGGCAAGGGCGGCGAGTTGTGGGCCAACAAAGTACGCGAACGCACCAATGGCCGCATCAACATCAAGCTCTATCCCGGGGTCTCGCTGATCCAGGGGGACCAGACGCGCGAGTTCTCCGCCCTGCGCCAGGGCGTGATCGACATGGCCGTGGGCTCCACCATCAACTGGTCGCCGCAGGTCAAGCAGCTCAACCTGTTTTCACTGCCCTTCCTGATGCCCGACTACGCCGCCATCGACGCGCTCACGCAGGGCGAAGTCGGCAAGAGCCTGTTCACCACGCTGGACAAAGCCGGGGTCGTGCCGCTCGCCTGGGGCGAGAACGGCTACCGCGAAATCTCGAATTCCAAGCATCCCATCAAGACCCCGGCCGATCTGAAGGGCATGAAGATCCGCGTCGTCGGCTCGCCACTGTTTCTCGACACCTTCACCGCCCTGGGAGCCAACCCGACGCAGATGAGCTGGTCCGATGCCCAGCCCGCCATGGCCAGCGGTGCGGTGGACGGGCAGGAAAACCCCCTCTCCATCTTCACCGCCGCCAAACTGCACAGCGTGTCGCAAAAGTACCTGACGCTGTGGGGCTACATCGCCGACCCGCTGATCTTCGTCGTCAACAAGGAAGTGTGGAACAGCTGGACGCCTGCCGACCGCGACATCGTGCGCCAAGCCGCCATTGAAGCTGGCAAGGAAGAAATCGCCATTGCGCGCAAAGGCGTAGTGGAAGCCGACAAGCCCCTGCTCAAGCAGATCGAGGGCCTGGGCGTCACGGTGACACAGCTCACGCCCGCCGAACGCGAAGCGTTTGTGAAAGCGACTCGCCCGGTCTACAACAAATGGAAAGGCCAGGTGGGCACCGATCTGGTGAACATGGCAGAGAAGGCCATTTCAGCACGCAAGCAGTAAATCCATGCCCCACCAGCCCCGCTCCGGCGGGGCTTTTTTGTGTCGGCAGAGCGCCAACTTTATGAAGAAGACACATTGGATGGTCACAATTCGACCGAGATTCGGAGCCTCCATTTCCATGCCTTTTTCATCCAGCGAAGCCCGCATGCACCCCATCGCCCTCCAAAGGGCCTATCCTGCAGATTGGTCACCTGCAAGGGCCAGTGTCCACAAGAAACAGCGGATTCATTGGTGGGCGCTCCCCCTGGCAGCAGCAGCTTTGCTGGCGGCCTGCTCCGACAAGCCTGCCTCCGACACCAAAGCCCGCAGCGCCGCGGCGCAGGAACCCGCAAAGGTCGGCGTGATCACGCTGCAACCCGAGCGACAGACACTGACCAGCGCTCTGCCCGGGCGCACCGTTGCCTTCATGAGCGCCGACGTGCGCCCCCAAATCAACGGTATCGTCCAAAAACGCCTGTTTGTTGAAGGTGCGCAGGTCAAAGCGGGGCAGCCGCTCTACCAGATCGACGCTGCCCCCTATCAGGCCACCGAAGCTGCTGCCCGAGCCGCAGTGGCCAAGGCAAAAGCGCAAGCGCATACCGCAGAAGTGAATGCCAAACGCAATGCGGAACTGGTGCGCATCGACGCCGTCAGCCGGCAGGCCTACGAGGAAAGCCAGGCAGCCGCCGAGCAGGCCACTGCCGACGTGGCGGTGGCACAGGCAGCGCTGGAGACCGCCCGCATCAACCTGAGGAACACCCGTGTGCTGGCGCCAATTGCTGGACGCACCAGCCTCTCCAACGTCAATACCGGCGCCCTGGTCACTGCCAACCAGGCCGACGCGATGACCACGATAGCCCAGTTGGACCCGATCTATGTAGACATCACGCAGTCGAGCAGCGAGTTGCTGCAGCTCAGGCGCGACCTGGCCGATGGCCGCTTTCAGCGCGTCGGAGAAGGCGCTGTGCGCATCAGCATCGCGCTCGAAGGCGGCATTCAGTACCCGCAAACCGGGCGCCTGCAGTTTTCCGGCATCACGGTGAACCCCGGAACTGGCGCCGTAACCTTGCGAGCCGTGGTTCCCAACCCGGACGGCGTGCTTATGCCGGGCATGTACGTGCAGACACTGCTACCCACCGGCGTCTCTAGCGATGCCCTGCTGGTGCCCCAGCAGGCTGTCACGCGGGACATTGCCGGCAAGGCCAGCGTGCTCATCGTGGGACAGGACCGCAAGGTGATGCGTCGCCCTATTGAGGTGAACCGGGCCATCGGAAGCCGCTGGCTGGTCGAGAGCGGCGTGGCGGCCGGCGACACGCTGATAGTGGACGGTTTTCAGCGCATCAAGGAAGGTGATACGGTGAACCCGCAGCCGGTGAAGGTAGCCGCCGCGCAGGCGGCAGGAGCGGCCACGGCGGCAGGCACAGGGGGCGTGCCCAAAGCGCCAGCCGACAAGGCCTCTGCCGCGTCGGCCCAGCCTGCCCAGAGCGCCGCAACGCGCTGACCGGAGCGCCCGCCATGGCACCGTTTTTCATCAATCGGCCCATCTTCGCGTGGGTGCTGGCCATTGTCATCACGCTCGCCGGCGGTCTGTCGATTGTCACACTGCCGCTGGAGCAGTATCCCGACATCGCCCCACCCAGCGTGACCATCAGCGCCACCTACACCGGCGCGTCCGCCGAGACGGTGGAAAACTCGGTCACGCAGGTGATTGAGCAGCAGCTCAAGGGCATCGACAACCTGCTTTACATGGGGTCGACCAGCGACGCCTCTGGCCAGTCGCGCACCATCTTGACATTCAGCCCGGGCACCAACATCGACGTGGCGCAGGTGCAGGTGCAAAACAAGCTGCAGGCCGCCATGAACCGCCTGCCCGATGCGGTCAAGAGCCGCGGCGTGTTCGTCAACAAGGGCGGCAACGACTACCTGACCACTTACAGCTTCACTTCGCCAGACCCGAACGTGAGCCAGGTGGACGTGGGCGACTATCTGTCCACCAATCTGGTGGATGTCATCGGCCGCATCGACGGTGTGGGCGACGTACGGATATTTGGCACTGGCTATGCCATGCGCATCTGGATGAACCCTGCGCTGATGGAGAAGTTTGCGCTGATGCCGTCCGACATCATCGCCGCATTGAACGCTCAGAACGCGCAGGTGTCGGCCGGTCAGCTCGGTGCCCTTCCCGCCATGCCCGACCAGCAGCTCAACGCCACCATCACGGCGCGCACCAAACTCAAGACGGTGGAAGAGTTCCAGAACATATTGCTGAAGGTTGCGCCGGACGGTTCGGCGGTGCTGCTCAAGGATGTCGCGCGTGTAGAACTGGGCGCAGACAACCTTGCCATCACGTCGCGGTTAAATGGCAAACCCGGCGCCGGCATGGGCATTGTGCTGGCTGACGGTGCCAACGCAACAGCGGTGGCCGACGCAGTGAATGCCAAGCTGGCCGAACTGCAGCCGTTTTTCCCCAACGGCCTGACATCGTTCATCAGTTCGGACTCCACGCCTTTCGTGCGCGCATCTATCAAGGAAGTGGTCTTCGCTCTCGGCGAAGCCATTCTGCTGGTGGTGCTGGTCATGTTCCTGTTCCTGCAGAACATCCGCGCCACGCTGATTCCCGCCATTGCCGTGCCGGTGGTGCTGCTTGGCACCATGGGCGTGTTGTCGATTGCGGGGTATTCGATCAACACGCTCACCATGTTCGCACTGGTGCTGGCCATCGGCCTGCTGGTGGACGACGCCATCGTGGTGGTGGAGAACGTCGAGCGGGTCATGTCCGAGGAAGGCTTGCCGCCCAAAGAGGCGACACGCAAATCCATGGCGGAAATCACCCCGGCGCTGGTCGGCATTGCCCTCACGCTCTCGGCGGTGTTCATCCCCATGGCATTTTTTGGCGGCTCTACCGGCGTGATCTACCGGCAGTTTTCCATCACTATCGTCTCGGCCATGGCGCTGTCGGTGTTTGTGGCGCTGACCCTCACGCCAGCCCTGTGCGCCAGCCTGCTCAAGCCCGTGGTCAAGGGAACACACCACGCGCACGGCGATGCGCCACGCCGCGGGTTGCTGGGCATCTCCGACCGGTTCTTCCTGTGGTTCAACGGCCAGTTCGACCGCAACGCCACACGCTACCAAGGTGCCGTGGGCCGGCTGCTGCACGGCAGCAAGCGCATGCTGCTGGTGTTCCTGCTGATCTGCGGCGGCACCGCATTGCTGTTCAGCAAGCTGCCGACGTCCTTCCTGCCGGTGGAAGACCAGGGGTACATGCGCATCCAGATCAGCCTGCCGCCCGGCAGCACCAATGCCCGCCTGCAAGCCGTGATGAAGCAGGTGCAGGAATACTTTTCCAAGCAATCCGATGTGGTCAGCTTCAACTCCATCACGGGCCTGAGCGGCGACCAGGCGTCGGCACGGGGCTTTCTGCGCCTCAAGGACTGGAGCCAGCGCCAACGGCCCGATCAGGCCGCCGACGCCATCGCGCGCAAGGCCACCAAAGATCTCGCGATGCTCAGAGACGCACGAATCTTCGTGACGGCACCGCCCGCGGTGCGCGGCCTCGGCTCGGACGCCGGCTTTAACTTCCAGATCAAGGATTTGAACGGCCTGGGCCACGATGCCTTGGTAGGTGCCCGCGACCAAGTGCTGGAGCAGGCCAAGAGCAGCCCGTTGATTCGCAGCCTGCGCAGCACCAATCTGGAGGACACCTCCGAGCTGGGCGTGGCGATCGACGACCGCAAGGCTGCCGCGCTGGGCCTCTCGACGGCCAACATCAACAGCGTGCTCTCCAGTGCCATAGGCGGCACCTATGTGAACGATTTTCTGAACAACGGCCGGGTCAAGCGCGTGTACGTGCAAGGCGATGCGCCCTACCGCATGCTGCCGCAGGACATCAGCCAATGGACCGTGCGCAACGACAAGGGCGAGATGGTGCCGTTCAGCGCGTTTTCTTCGACCGACTGGACCTATGGCACGCCACAACTGCAGCGCTACAACGGCAGCCCCAGCTACGAGTTCATCGGTGACAGCGCACCCGGCGTGAGTTCTGGTGACGCCATGAACGCCATCGAGGCCATTCTGAAGAAGTTGCCCCCAGGTATCGGTTACGAGTGGACAGGGGCATCCCTCCAGGAGCGCCTGTCCGGCGCGCAGGCGCCGCTGCTGTACGCCGTGTCGGTGCTGTTTGTGTTCCTCTGCCTGGCCGCTTTGTACGAAAGCTGGACGGTGCCGCTCGCGGTGATTCTGGCGGTGCCACTGGGCGTCGTCGGGGCGCTGGTCTTCACTGGGCTGCGCGGCCTCTCCAACGATGTGTACTTCCAGGTGGGGCTGCTCACCACCGTGGGGCTGGCCTCCAAAAACGCCATTCTGATTGTCGAATTTGCCACCCAGCTGCAGGAGCGCGGTCGCAGCGTCTTTGACGCCACGCTGGCAGCGGTGCGGCTGCGGCTGCGGCCCATCCTGATGACGTCCATGGCCTTTGGTTTTGGCGTGCTGCCGCTCGCCATTGGCAGCGGGGCCGGCGCGGGCGGCCGCCACGCCATTGGCACGGCCGTGCTGGGCGGTGTGGTTTTCTCCACCTCTCTCGGAATCTTTTTCGTGCCCGTCTTCTTCCTTGTCGTGCGCAGCTGGTTCGCGAGCCAGTCGCGCAGAGAAAATGCCCCAGCGGCGGCGGAGGAAGCGGTATGACCCGCATGGCAATGCACCCTCTTCCGGCCCACGCTCTGCGCGGTCGCCACCCTTTTCTCCTGGTGATCACGGTGAGCTTGTGCTTGTCGATGGCCGGCTGCATGAATCTGGCGCCCGCCACGGCCACGCCCGCCCTGCCGGTGCCGGCAACCCTGAACGTCGCCGGGCAAGACACGCGGGACCAGGCTGCAGCGCAACCCACTGCGCACAGCCTGGAGCAGGCCGAGGCCATCGGCTGGGTGCAGGCGCCTGCGCTGCGGCAGGTGCTGGCACTCGCGCTGGCCAACAACCGCGACCTGCGCCTGGCACTCACCAACATCGAAAAGGCGCGCGCGCAATACGGCGTGCAGCAGGCCGACCAGGTGCCGACACTGGCCGCCACCGTGCAGGGTACCCGCAGCCGCACGGCGCAGGACCTTACAACAGCCGGGCATGCTCAAACGACCAGCCAATTGAGCGCGCAGATCGGCTTTGCCAGCTACGAACTCGACTTCTGGGGGCGCGTGCGCAACCTGAACGAGGCGGCGCTGCAGCAGTTCCTGCAGACCACCGAGAACCAGCGCAACGTACAGATCACCCTGGTGGCCGACGTGGCCAATGCCTGGCTGACGTTTTCAGCCGACCAGGCGCGCCTGCAATTGGCGCAGGACACGCTGCAATCACGGCGCAAGGCCTACGCGATCACGCAGCGCATTTACGAATTGGGGGCCACCTCGGGCCTCGTTCTGGCGCAAAACCAGACCACGGTGGACACCGCGCGTGGCGATGTGGCCGCCTTCTCCAGCCAGGTCGAACGCGACCGCAACGCGCTGCAACTGCTGGTGGGCGGGCCGGTGCCCGAAGCGCTGCTGCCCGCACCGCTCGCCAGCGACACGCCCAGCGCGGCCGCACTGGCCGATGTAGCGGCGCCCTTGTCGTCGAGCCGGCTGCTGGCGCGCCCTGACATCCAGGCTGCCGAATACGGCCTGCGCGCCGCCAGCGCCAACATCGGCGTGGCGCGCGCGGCGCTGTTCCCGAGCATCAGCCTGACGGCCTCGGCCGGATCAGCCAGCACGGAACTGTCCAGCCTGTTCAGCGCAGGCAATGGCACCTGGAGCTTCGTACCACTGGTGCGCCTGCCGATCTTCGACGGCGGCCGCAACCGCGCCAATGTGCAGGTGGCCGAGGCCAATGAGCAACTGGCGCTCACGCAGTACGAAAAAACGGTCCAGACCGCGTTTCGTGAAACCGCCGATGCGCTCGCCGACCGCGCACGCTGGGCCGAGCGGCTTGAGGCCCAGGCGTCGCTCCTCGCAGCCACACAAAAGGCGTTTGATCTGTCCGAGGCGCGTTTCAAGGCCGGCGTGGACAACTACCTCTCGGTGCTGGACGCGCAGCGCAGCCTGTACGCCGCGCAGCAAACCCAGATCACGCTGCAGCTGGCAGAGCAGGCCAACCGCATCACGCTGTACAAGGTCCTTGGCGGCAGTTGACCGCATTTTGATATCAAAAAGATAGCTGATAGCGCTTACTGCATAAGCGCTAGAGGCCAATTTCTCTTAAATTTCCCCTCTCACCCCAACTTGCCCCTGCGCATCGTGCGCAATCGAGCGTTCAGACGTTTGCGCCATCGCCGCTCTGCTGCAGCGCCCACATGTGCGCATAACGTCCGCCCGCCGCCAACAGCGCACTGTGGCTGCCGCGCTCGACGATCTGGCCGGCGTCCATGACCAGGATTTCGTGCGCATCGACCACGGTGGAGAGGCGGTGCGCGATCACCAGCGTGGTCTTGCCGCGCGCCACGCCGCGCAGCTCGGCCTGGATGGCACGCTCGTTGGCCGAATCCAGGGCCGACGTCGCTTCGTCAAACACCAGAATGGGCGGGTTCTTGAGCAGGGTACGGGCAATCGCCACGCGCTGCTTCTCGCCACCCGAGAGCTTGAGGCCGCGCTCGCCCACCATGGTGTCGTAGCCCTTGGGCGTGCTGGCGATGAAGTCGTGGATGTGCGCGGCGCGCGCCGCCTGCTCGACCTCTTGCTGCGTGGCGCCGGGCCGGCCATAGGCGATGTTGTAGGCCACGGTGTCGTTGAACAGCACCGTGTCTTGCGGGACGATGCCGAGCGCTTCGCGCACGCTGGACTGCGTGACGCTGCGCATCTCCTGCCCCGCGATGGTGATGCGTCCCTGCTGGATGTCGTAGAAGCGAAACAACAGCCGCGCCAGTGTCGATTTGCCGGCGCCAGACGGCCCGACCACCGCCACCGTCTTGCCTGCGGGAATCTCGAAGCTCACGCCGCGCAGGATGGGGCGGTCGCTCTCGTACGCAAAGTGCACGGCTTCAAAGCGCACCGCCGGGCTGCTTGCAGAAGATAAAAGGAGCGGCTCGGCACCTGGCGCATCGGCCACCTCGCGCTCGCGGTCCATGAGCGTGAACATCTTGTCCAGGTCGGTCAGGTTCTGCTTGATTTCTCGGTAAATCACGCCAAAGAAGTTCAGCGGGATGTAGAGCTGGATCATGAAGGCGTTGACCATGACCAGGTCGCCCAGTGTCATGTTCCCGGCGGCGACGCCCTGCGTCGCGCGCCAGAGCATGGCGACCAGCGTGGTGGCGATGATGGCCTGCTGCCCGGCGTTGAGCATCGAGAGCGTGCTCTGGCTTTTGAGCCGCGCGCGGCGCAGGCCCTCCAGGCTCTCGTCGTAGCGGCGCGCTTCGAAGTCTTCGTTGTTGAAGTACTTCACCGTTTCGTAGTTGAGCAGCGAATCGACTGCCTTGGTGTGCGCGGCCGAGTCGAGCAGGTTGGCTTCGCGCCGGAACTTGGTGCGCCACTCCGTCACCACGACGGTGTAACTGATGTAGAGCACCAGCGCGGCAAGGGTGATCCAGACAAACCACATGTCGAAGCGGTTGCCCAGCACCGAGAGCACCAGCGCCACCTCGACCAGGGTGGAGACGATGTTGAACAGCGCAAACGACACCAGCGACTCGATGCCGTGCACCCCGCGCTCGATGTCGCGCGTCATGCCTCCGGTCTGGCGCTCCAGGTGAAAGCGCAGCGAGAGGCCGTGCAGATGGCGAAACGTCTCTAGCGCAATCGAGCGCGCCGCGCCCTGCGTGGCCTTGGCAAACACCAGCTCGCGCAGTTCGGTAAACATCGAGGTCATCAGCCGCAGCGCGCCATAGCCCAGCAGCAGCGCTACGGGCACCACGAGCAGCGCGGCCGGATCGCCGGGCGGGAGCTGCATCGCATCGACCAGGCGCTTGAGCACCAGCGGCACGCCCACATTGGCAAGCTTGGCGCCCAGCATGAAGACCAGCGCAGCCAGCACGCGCCATTTGTAGCGCCACAGGTAGGGCACCAGGCGCCCAAGCGTCGCCCAGTCAGAGCGGGTGCGCGGCTGGCTACCGAGGGGGGCTGGGGGAGGGGAATCGCCGTGGTGGCGCATTGGGGGACAATTCGACGCGTTAAATCAACCTAGATTGTTGCCCATGAGCGAACTGCCTGCACCGCCCGCGCTACCCATCCTGCCCGCCCCCGCACCGCCCTGTGAACACGAACTGGTGCTCAAGGTCATTCCCATGCCGGCAGACAGCAACGCCAACGGCGATATTTTTGGCGGCTGGGTCATGGCCCAGGTCGATCTGGCGGGCTCGGTGCTTCCCGCCCGCTACATCCGCGGCCGCATGGCCACCGTGGCAGTGAACGAGTTCATCTTCAAGCAGCCAGTGCGGGTGGGCGACATCTGCTCCTTCTTCGCCCACGTCACGCGCATCGGACGCACCTCGGTCACGGTGGAGGTCGAGGTGTATTCGGAACGCTTTGCCGGCCAGGGACAGTATCTGAAGGTGACCGAGGCGCGCCTGACCTACGTGGCAATCGATGCGGATGGGCGGCCGCGGGCGGTAGTCTTGCCAGGGGCGCAATAGGGCCTGTTCACGCTCATGTTGCCAGATGCGTTGGGTGACATTGCGGCTTTTCGAGACTGCAATCGGACAGCGCTCAGATCACGGCCCATCCGGCCAGCCGCGCCCAGCGCTGCGCCAGGGCCTCGGTTTCGCGCTGCTTAGCCGTTTCGAAAAAGAAAGCTGTAGGCGTTGAGCGCCGGCACCCCTCCCAGGTGCGCGTACAGAACCCGGGAGCCTTCGGGGAATTCGCCGTTGCGCACCTTGTCGATCATGCCGTGCATGGACTTGCCTTCGTACACCGGGTCGGTGAGCATGCCTTCCTGGCGCGCGCACAGGCGAATGGCTTCGAGCGTGCCCTCGTTGGGCAGGCCGTACTCGGGGCCGCCGTAGCGCGTGTCCAGCACCACGTCCTCGGCCGTGATCTCCTGGCCCAGCTCCACCAGCTTGGAGGTGTTCTGGGCGATGCGCAGGATCTGCGCGTGCGTCTTCTCGGGTTTGGCCGAGGCGTCGATGCCTATCACCTTGCGCGCGCGGCCATCGGCCGCAAAGCCCACCACCATGCCGGCCTGCGTGCTGCCCGTGACCGAGCACACGACGATGTAGTCGAACTGGAAGCCCAGCGCTCTCTCCTGCTGGCGCACTTCCTCGGCAAAACTCACAAAGCCCAGGCCGCCGTAGGGGTGCTCGGAGCAGCCTGCGGGGATGGGGAAGGGCTTGCCGCCCGCCTTGCGCACGTCGTCCATGGCCCGCTCCCAGCTGGGGCGGATACCGATATCAAAGCCCGCCGCGTCCAGGCGCACATCGGCGCCCATGATGCGGCTCATCTCGATGTTGCCCACGCGGTCGTACACCGCATCGGAGTAGTTGACCCAGTTCTCCTGCACCAGCACGCACTTCATGCCCAGGTGCGCGGCCACGGCGGCCACCTGGCGTGTCTGGTTGGACTGGATGCCGCCAATCGACACCAGCGTGTCGTAGCCACCCGCAATCGCCTCGGGGATCAGGTATTCGAGCTTGCGGGTTTTGTTGCCGCCGAAGGCGAGGCCCGAGTTGCAGTCCTCGCGCTTGGCGTACAGGTGCACCTTGCCGCCCAGGTGGGCCGACAGGCGTGGGAGCAGCGTGATGGGCGAAGGGCCGAAGGTGAGCGGGTGGCGGGGAAATTTCTGCAGGTTCATGGCGGTTGTCCAATCGATGGAAGGGGTGGGTGCAAGGGCTGGCTTGCAGTGCCTTCATCGTAAAAAAACACGCGCATTAAATGGTTGCGAATTTCATGGAATTTTCAGAGTTCTTGGTTTCTATATAAAAATATTAGCGTCAAATATTTCTTAAAGTCCATCATGTGCGCAACAAAAATTCGTTCCAAGAATGTCCCGCAGGCCGATGTGTCGGCCGAGCTGGACCGCACCGACAAAGCCATCCTGCGCCAGCTGCAGCGCGATGCCTCGCTGTCCAATGTGGCGCTGGCCGAGAAGGTGCACCTGAGCGCCCCCGCCTGCCTGCGCCGGGTGGAGCGGCTCAAGCGCCTGGGGCTCATCGACAGGGTGGTGGCGCTGCTCAACCCCAAGGCCGTGGGCGCCGGCATGCTGGTGATGATTGGCGTGGTGCTGGACCGCTCCACGCCCGAGTCGTTCGCCGAATTTGAAAAGGCGGCCGCCAAGGTGTCCGGCTGCATGGAATGCCATGTGGTCACCGGCGAGTTCGATTACTTCATGCTGGTGCGCACGCGCGACAACGACAGCTTCAACCGCCTGCACGCCGAGCAGCTGCTTTACCTGCCGGGCGTGCGGCAGGTGCGCTCGTTCATGGTGCTGCGCAATGTGCTGTCCACCACAGAACTACCGCTGGCCTTGTGAGGGCGCCCCTCAGAGTCTGTTCAAAGTCTCACAACCCCCACTGCCGCGCTGCCAGGTCCTTCATGATGTCTTCCGCCCCGCCGCCAATCATCATCACCTTCACCTCGCGGTAGATGCGCTCGCTGACCGTGCCGCGCATATAGCCCATGCCGCCGAGGATCTGCACCGCCTGGTCGGCGCAGAACTGCAGGGTCTGGGTGGCGTGGTTCTTGAGCACACAGACCTGGGCCACCCAGTCTGCCCCCACGTCGCCGGCATCCGCCCGTGCGGCCAGGGCTTCGACCCAGGCAGACGTGGACTGGATGCGCATCTGCATGTCCACCAGCTTGTGGCGCACCGCCTGGTGGCCAACGAGCGTGCTGCCAAAAGTCTTGCGCTGGCGCGCCCAGGCGAGCGCCTCGTCGTAGCAGGCCTGGGCAAAGCCCAGCGACGCAGCGGCAATGCCGAAGCGTTCCGCGTTGAAGTTGGCCATGATGGCGCGAAAGCCGGCACCCTCTTCGCCGAGCAGGTAGCGGGCAGGCACGCGCATATGGTCAAAGCGCAGATGCGCCGTGTCCGAGCACCACCAGCCCATTTTTTCCAGGCGCGTGCGCGCGAGACCAGGGCTGTCGCCCGGCACCAGCAGCAGCGAAATGCCGCCCGAACCTTTAGCGCCAGCCTCGCCCGTGCGCACGGCGAGTGTGATCCAGTCGGCACGCATGCCCGAGGTGATGAAGACCTTTTCGCCATTGACCACGTAGTCGCCGCCATCGCGGCGTGCGGTGGTGGCGAGCTGTGCCACGTCCGAGCCGCCACCCGGTTCGGTGACGGCGAGCGCGGCAATCTGTTCGCCGGCCAACACGGGCGGAACGACTTCTCGGCGTACCGCCTCGCTCGCCAGCGCCAGCACTGGCGGCAGGCCGATGTTGTGCGAGAGGAGGCTGGCAAGCACGCCGCCACTGGCACCGTAGCGGCACAGCGGCGACCACAAGGCCAGGCGCAGCGCTTGCGGCGCGGGTGTTCCGCCGTACTGCTCCGGGTAACCCAAACCGAGCAGGCCGAGCTCGCCGGCGCGGCGGTACAGGCTGCGCGGGAATTCACCGGCAGCGTCCCACGCGGTGACGTGGGGGGCGATTTCGGTGCGGGCAAAGCGCTCGACCGTGTCGTGCAAAGCGGCGCGGTCGGCCAGCAATTCGGTGGATGAGGCAGTGCTGGAGGCGCTCATGGAACATCCCCCAAAAACAGCGCCAGCGCCTGGTCGGTAAGCGCATCAAGCGAATGCGCGCCGCGCGCATTGAACCACTGCACCGACCAGTTGAGCGCGCCGAGGATGAACAAGCGCGCCGTGGCTGGGTCGGCCCTTAGTGCGCCCTGGCGGTGCAGTGCTTCGAGCACCGGCGTCCAGCAGGCCTCGTAGGCGTCCTTGGTGGCGGCAATGTCCTGGCGCTGGGTGCTGGTAAGCGAGCGCCATTCGTAGAGCATGACCGGGATGAAATCAGCATGCGGCCCGTGCAGCACCTCGAAATGCTGGCGCACCAGGCTGCGCAGTTGCGCGTGCGGGCTGGCGCCTTCCGGCAACCGGGCGAGCGCGTCCTTCTGGCTTTGGGCAGCGAATGCCATGCCTTCCTGCACCACCACGTAGAGCAAGGCATTCTTGCTATCGAAATGGTAAAACGGCGAGCCGCTGCGCATGCCGGCGGCGGCCGCTATGTCGCGCGTGCTGGTGCCCTCAAAACCCTTGGCGCGAAACAAACGCGCCGCCGCCTCGATCAAGGGGCGGCGGCGGTTGCCTTCGTCGGGGTCGGCTTGCGACTTGGGCGGGCGGCCCCGGCGGCGCGGGCTGGGCGCGGGCGGCGTGGCAGCCGTGCGGGGAGAACTGGCTTGCGGCTTGGTCATGCCGGGAAGATAGCAAGAGCGGCATTTTTAAGCAAGCAGATGCTTTGTGAAAATACCGTGAACTATTCTGCTGCCGCCCCAGCGCGGCATGGAGGCGGGCACGACCGCCTCACTCTGCACCGGCTCAGGCCAGTGCAGGCCTGGCCTCGTTTTGGCGCAACCGCGGCGGAGAGGCGCGCTCGCCCGTGCCGACCTCGATTTCGCCCGAGAGCTGGCCGCCCTCTTCAATCACCAGCTTGCCATAGCGAATCTTGCCGCTGACTTTGCCGGTGCTGAAGATGACCAGCTTCTGGCGCACCGTCAGCGAACCATCGAAGTTGCCGCGAATCTCGGCAATATCGATCTCGGCAGAGCCACGAAACGCGCCTTCTTCTGAAATCTGGATAACGCGCGAATCCATGGTGGCCTCAACCGTGCCTTCAACGACAAGCGTATCGCAATCGGTGATCTCCACGCCTTTGAGCTTGATGTTCGGCCCGACGGTGAGCTTGCTGCCAGCGCCGCCAGGGGCCGCAGCCGTGGTGGCCACGGGCGCCGCACTGTGCGCGGTTTGTGGAGCTGGCGCTACCGGAGCGCTGGTATGGCGCTGGAAGGATTCGGGTTCACGTTTGCCAAAGAACGGGGTTTGCACGGCCATCGGACCTCCTTGTTGGTAAGCAAGGATCGTAGAAGGCCGCCCACACCAGGCACCGCATGGATTCGCAAGTTGCGTAAGCAAACGGTTCAATGCTTGCATGCGCTTGCAGCAGTTGCCACAGCACACACCACGTAAGGACGTGTCACGAAACGATGTACGCCCCCGCCCCGGTGGCCATGAGGCTGCCATCGGGGCCCAAAAATTCCATGCGCGTGCTGGCCACACGCGAGCCCAGGCGCAGCACCGTGGCGCGCAGGTCGAAATGGCTGCCGATGCCGGGGCGCAGGTAGTCGATGCGCAGGTCGATGGTGCCCAGGCGCGAAAAACGGTGCAGGCGCTGTTCGGGCGGCTCGTCCATGTGCTTGGCGCCCAGCGCCGCCATGACGGCAAGCCCCCCCATGGCGTCCAGCCCGGCGCTGATGGCGCCGCCGTGAATGCGGTTGTAGGCAAAGTGGCCGACGAGTTCGGGGCGCATGGCAATGCGGCCGCTGGCGCCATCGGCGCGCAGCTCGGTCACCTTCAGGCCCAGCACCTGGTTGAAGACGATTTTTTCTTCAAATATCGCCTTGAGGGCGGTGACGAATTCCGGCTCGAAGGCGGGCACAGTGGGTTGGGTAGCGGGGCTCATCGGACTCCAGGTAAGCGGCACCGGCACGGATGGCCGGCACCATAAAAATATCAATTTCATAGCTGCTAGCGCTTACAGGATAAGCGCTAGAGCCCTATTTCATTCAAATTTCCCATGCCTGCCGGCGCCTTGCGCAAAGTGTGCCGCGCCGCGCAGGGCGTCGGCCAGGCAGGCACGGCCACCCCGCCACTCCTGGAACAGGGCCTCACGCTCACCCAAGCCCTCTTGCGCCAAGGCGCTGGCGCGGTCGGCGCGCAGCGTGGCCTGGGGAAACGCGGCCAGTTGCCGCGCCAGCGCCAAGGCCTCATCGCGCGCCGCACCTTTGGGAACGACGCGGTTGCATAGGCCGATGTGCAGGGCTTCTTGCGCATCCACCTTGCGGCCCGTGAGGATCAGATCCAGCGCCCGTGCCAGGCCAATCAGGCGCGGCAGGCGCACCGTGCCACCGTCAATCAGTGGCACGCCAAAGCGCCGACAGAAGATGCCGAAGTACGCGTCCTCTTCCACCACGCGCAGGTCGCACCACAAGGCAAGCTCCATGCCGCCTGCCACCGCGGCGCCGCTGATGGCGGCCACCACAGGCTTGGTGAGCGCGAGACGGCTCGGCCCCATGGGGGCCAAGGGCTCGGTATCCGACGCAAAGAAGTCGAGCGGCCCGGCCAGCGCATCGGGGGTCACACCGCCTTCGAGCAGCGCCGCGCCGGCCTGCAAATCCCAGCCGGCACAAAAATGCCCGTTCGCGCCGTGAAACACCGCCACATCAGCCGTGTCGTCGTGCTCGAAGGCGACAAACGCCGCATGCAAGGCGAGCGCCGTGGCGGCGTCGACCGCGTTGCGCACTTGGGGCCGGTCGAGTGTCACCAGCGTGACGCGCTCAAATTTTTCGGTATAGACGGTCATCGTTTGATGCGTGACATTGCGCTTGCCTGCAGTTCGGGTTAGCCCCCGCTTGTGGCACACGCGGCAGGCAGGCACATTATTTAGTCAAAGCGTCTGCTTCGCACAATTTACCGGAGACTTCGTGCAGTTCCTGCAATTGACGGTCAGCGGCATTTCACAGGGCTGCATTTACGGATTGATCGCATTGGGCTTCGTCTTGATCTACAAGGCGACCGAGGCAGTGAGCTTTGCCCAGGGCGAGCTGATGATGCTCGGCGCCTTCTGCGGCCTGGCGCTGATGACGGTCCTGGGCTTGCCCTACTGGGTGGCAGTGCCGGCCACGATCGTGGCGATGGGGCTGTTCGGCGTGGTGCTTGAACGCCTGGTCATCCGCCCCATCCTTGGCCAGCCGGTGTTCTCGATCGTCATGCTCACCATTGGCGTCGGCTACGTGCTGCGCGGCCTGGTCACCATGATTCCCGACATTGGCACCAACACCAACAGCCTGCCCGTGCCTTACAAGGACATGCTGCTGCGCATGGGGGAGCTGGTGCTGAGCGCCGAGCAACTGGTGGTGATCGGCGCCACCGCCGTGCTGTGCCTGCTGCTGTTTGCGCTGTTTCGCTACAGCAAGCTGGGCGTGGCCATGCAGGCTTCATCACAGAACCAGCTGGCGGCGTATTACATGGGCATTCCGGTGCAGCGACTCAATGGCCTGGCCTGGGGGCTGGCATCTGCCGTAGCGGCGGTGGCGGGGCTGCTGCTGGCGCCGATCACCTTCGTGCACGCCAACATGGGCTTCATCGGGCTCAAGGCGTTTCCGGCTGCCGTGGTGGGTGGTTTTGGCAGCTTGCCGGGCGCCATTGTCGGCGGCCTGGTGATTGGCCTGGTGGAATCGTTTTCGGGCTTTTATCTGCCTGAAGGCTTCAAGGACACCGCGCCTTACATCGTCGTGCTGCTCATGTTGATGGTCCGGCCCAACGGCCTGTTTGGCGAACGCCTGCGCAAGAAGGTATGACCATGGCACTCCCCCGAAGCACCTGCGGCGCCTCCCCCTCAAGGGGGCGGTACCAGCGGCCCGGCAAAGTCGGTTCCGCGGTAGCCCTGGTATTTGGTGGCGCGCGCTTCATGCGGCATCGGTGCGGCACAGAAAAGGGGCGCTGCTGATATGCGCTTTCTCTTCAAGACCTCGTACGCGCAGGACCTGCGGCTGGCCAAGCATGGCGGGCAGGTGTTCTGGTACGGCCTGCTATGTCTGCTGCTGGTTGCGGCACCGGTGTTCACGCCCGAATACTGGCTGGCACAGCTCACCTTTGTGCTCATCTACGCCATCGTCGGGCTGGGGCTGATGCTGCTTGCCGGCTACACCGGCCTGTTCTCACTCGGGCACGCGGCGTTTCTCGGGGTGGGGGCGTACACGCAGGCGGTATTGACCGGCATGGGCTGGCCATTTTTCCTGTCGCTGGGCTGCGCTGCCGGCATTTCGGCGGCCGTTGGCATCGTTGTCGGCCTGCCGGCGATGCGTGTCAAAGGCATTTACCTGGGTATGGCCACATTGGCCTTTGGCTTCATTGTCGAAGAAGGGTTTGCGCGCTGGGAGAGTGTGACGGGCGGCAATTCTGGTATGCCGGTGGGCACGCCCGAGGTGCTGGGCTACGCGCTGGACACCGCGACGTCGTTCTACCTGCTGTGCCTGGCGATCACGGCGGCGTGCACGCTGGTGATCCTGAACCTGCTGCGCTCGCCCACCGGGAGGGCCTTTGTCGCCATCCGGGATTCGGAGATTTCCGCGCAGAGCATGGGCATTCACCTCGCGTACTACAAGACGCTGTCGTTCGCGCTCTCGGCAGCATTCGCCGGCATTGGCGGCGCGCTGTACGCGCACAAGCTGCAGTTCATCTCGCCGGACCAGTTCAGCATCCTGCAATCAATTGACCTGCTGCTGATGATCGTCATCGGCGGGCTGGGCTCGGTGCACGGCGCCTTCCTGGGAGCGCTGTTCCTGATTTCCATGCCACAGCTCATTTCGCTCGGCAAAGACTGGCTGCCCGATTCGGTCGGCCAGTCGCCCGGCCTGCAAGGCCTGGTTTATGGCGTGGTGCTGATTGCCTTCGTGCTGTTCGAGCCCATGGGGCTGTACGGCCGCTGGCTCAAGGTGCGCACCTGGCTGCAGATGTTTCCGTTCTACCGCCAGGGTATGTTCAAGCGACAAAAAACATTCCAGAAATCGGATAGATTGAGATGAGCAGGCCCGCCAACTCTGATGTCCTGCTCGCAGCCCGCAACCTCAGCGTGCGCTTTGGCGGTGTGCTTGCCGTCAACGACGTCAGTTTTGACGTGCGCCGGGGCGAGGTGTTCACGCTCATCGGACCCAACGGCGCTGGCAAGACGACGGTGTTCAATCTGATCAGCCGCATCTACACCCCCACCACCGGCACCATTGCATGGTCAGGGCCAGACAGGCACGTCGATCTGACGCAGCAGGCGCCGCACCAGGTAGCAGGCCTGGGCATTGCACGCACCTTCCAGAACATCGAGTTGTTCGAACACGCCAGCGTGCTGCACAACCTGTTGATCGGCCGGCACATCCGGCGCGAAACCGGGCTCTGGGCCGACATGCTGTTCACCAGCCGCGTGCGCGCCGCCGAAGTGCGTGCGCGCACGAAGGCCGAGGAAATCATCGAGTTCCTGGACCTGCAACACTACCGCGACACGCTGGTGGCCGGCCTGCCCTACGGCGTGCGCAAGGTGGTGGAGCTGGCCCGCGCGCTGTGCACCGAGCCGCGGCTTTTGCTGCTGGATGAGCCCTCGTCGGGCCTGAACGTCGAGGAGACCGAAGACATGGCATTCTGGATCCAGGACATCCAGCAGGACCTGGGTATTTCCGTGCTGATGGTCGAACACGACATGTCGCTCGTGTCCAAGGTATCCGACCGCGTGATGGCCATGAACCAGGGCGAGGTCGTCGCGCTGGGCACGCCGCAGGAAGTGCAGGCCCACCCCGGCGTGATCGAGGCCTACCTGGGCAGCATCGACGAAGTCGCCAGCCTGCGCCGCCCAGCCGGCAGCGCTCCCGCCAGGAGCGCCACATGATGAGCGGCGCCGCCGAAACCACCATGGCTCCCGCCCACGGCAAGGTGGCACAACCCCTGTTGCGCCTGCAAAACGTCGAGAGCGCCTACGGCCCGATCAAAGCGATTCGGGGCGTGAGCCTGAAGGTGCAGCCAGGCGAGATTGCTGCTGTGCTGGGCAGCAACGGCGCGGGCAAGACCACCATTCTCAAAACCATCTCCGGCATCCTGGACCCGCGCCGGGGCAGCGTGGAATTCGAGGGCGCGGACATCACCGCACACGACCCGGCCGCCATCGTGCGGCGCGGCATGGTGCACGTACCCGAAGGGCGGGAAGTGTTTGCCCTGCTCTCCGTACGCGACAACCTGATGATGGGTGCCTACACCCGCAGCGACGGCGACGCCGTGGCGCGCGACCTGGAGGTGGTCTATGGCTACTTCCCCATCCTGCGCGAGCGCGCTGCGCAGGAGGCAGGCCTGCTCTCTGGCGGCCAGCAGCAGATGCTGGCGATCTCGCGTGCGCTGATGGCCGCGCCCAAGCTGATCCTGCTCGACGAACCCAGTCTGGGGCTCTCGCCGCGTTTAACGAAGGAAATCTTCGAGATCGTGGTGCGCATCAACCGCGAACGCGGCACTACCATTTTGCTGGTCGAACAGAACGCCAACATGGCCCTCAACGCCGCCGACTTCGGCTACGTGCTGGAGAACGGCCGCATCGTCATGGAAGGCGGTTGCGACGTGCTGCGCGAGAAGGACGATATCAAAGAGTTCTACCTCGGCATGAAGGACCAAGGCGTGCGCGGCGAGCGGCGCTGGAAGAAAAAGAAGACATGGAGGTGAAATGAAGCCCCCCTGAGGCGCTTCGCGCCTCCGTGCGTCCGCCGGAGACGGCCGCTCTTCGGGCGCGTCCAAGCCTGCGCAGGCAGGCTTGGAGCCGCGGCCCTCAGCCCCTCTCTTGACTCGCTGCGCGAGGCGGGATGGGGACGCCCCCAGCGCGGCGGGGCGGCCCTTGCGCGGCGGCACAGGTCTTGGCCCGTGCCAGTTTTATCCACTGTGGGCGGCGCGTAGCGCTTCGGATCATTGCCATGTCTAACCTCTGGGATCTCAGCCACATCCAGCCTGCTGGCACCGACGTGCTGGCCGGTGACACCATCCCCGCGATGTTCTGGAACGCGGTGGCGGCGCGCGGGCCAAAGGTGTGGCTGCGCCAGAAGGAGCTCGGCATCTGGAAAAGCTGGACCTGGAACCAGACCGCCGACGCAGTGCGCGAGATCGCTGGCGGGCTGATGGCGCTTGGCCTGGCGCCGGGCGAGTGCACCTCCATCCTGTCGAACACCACCATCGAATGGGTGCTGGCAGACCTGGCCGTGCTGTGCTGCGGCGGCGTCTCCAACGGCATCTACCCGACCGATGCCGCCGTGCAGGTGCAGTACCTGTGCGAAGACTCGTCCACCCGCGTGCTGTTTGTCGAGGACGACGAGCAGCTCGACAAGGCGCTGGAAGTGCGCGCCCGGCTACCCTTGCTACGCAAGATCGTGGTCTTCGACATGGAAGGCCTGCGCGCCCTGGACGACGAAGGCGTGATGGGCCTGCCCGCGCTGCGCGCCCTGGGGCGCGAGTACCTGGCGCAGCACGCAGGCGAGCTCGAACGCCGCTCCCAGGCCTGCCAACCGCAGGACCTCGCCATCCTCGTCTACACCTCGGGCACCACCGGCAAGCCCAAGGGCGCCATGCACACGCACGGCGCCATCACCTACACCTTGCGCGGCTACAACACCTTGATTGCGCGCAGCGAAGCCGACGAAGCCATGTGCTTCCTGCCGCTGTGCCACATCGCCGAGCGCATGGGCGGTGAATACTTTTCGCTCTACACGGGCAGCAAGCTCAACTTCGTCGAGAACCCGGACACCGTGCCCGAGAATGTGCGCGAAATTTCTCCCACGGTGCTCACCGCCGTGCCGCGTGTGTGGGAGAAGTTCTATTCGGGCGTGATGATTTCGCTCAAAGAATCGACCCGGCTGCAGCAACTCGCCTACGCCTGGGCGATTGGCGTGGGCACGCGCATTGCCGATCGGGTTTTGGCGGGTGAAGCCGTCAGCACCAGTCTGAAATTGCGCTTCTATCTGGCGCGCTGGCTGGTGCTGGACAACGTGCGCAAGCTCATCGGCATCCACAAGGCGCGCTTTCTCGTCACGGGCGCGGCGCCGATTTCGCCAGAGCTGGTGAAGTGGTACCTGGCGCTGGGCGTGCCCATGCTGGAAGTCTGGGGCATGACGGAAACCTGCGGTGCTGCCACCGGTGTACCGGCAAGCCGCATGAAGCCCGGCTCCATCGGCCCGGCGGCGCAGTTCAACGAAGTGCGTATTGCCGAGGGCACGGGCGAAATCCTGGTGCGCGGCCCCAACGTGTTCAAGGGCTACCTGAACCAGCCAGAAAAAACCGCCGAAGCCATCGACGCCGAAGGCTGGCTGCACACCGGCGACGTGGGCAGTATGGATGCCGATGGCTACCTGCGCATTACCGACCGCATGAAGGACATCATCATCACCGCCGGCGGCAAGAACGTGACGCCAAGCGAGTTGGAGAACGAGCTCAAGTTCAGCCCCTACATCACCGACGCAGTGGTAATCGGCGACAAGCGGCCCTACCTCACGGTCATCGTCATGATCGACCAGGAAAACGTCGAGAAGTACGCGCAGGACCATGACGTGCCCTTCTCCAACTACGCCAGCCTGACGCGCACGGCCGAGGTGCAGGCGCTGATTCAGGGCGAGCTCGACCGCGTGAACGCCAAGTTCGCGCGGGTCGAGCAGCTCAAGAAGTTCTTCCTGCTCGACACCCAACTAACCGCCGAGGACGAAGAGCTCACGCCCACCATGAAGCTCAAGCGCAAGCTGGTGGAACAGAAGTACGCACCCCACATTGAGGCGATGTATCGGTAGCCTAGGGAAATTGCCCGTGTCCTGAGCGCTGCCCCGCCCTATAACTGATCACTCAAGGAGACAAAGCCATGAAACTTCACCACCTCGCAGCCCTGGCGTTCGCGCTGGGCACCACGGGCGCCGCCTTGGCGCAGGCGCAGCAGGGCGTCACCAAGGACACCATCACGCTGGGCACGATTCAGGATTTGTCCGGTCCGCTGGCCGGTTTTGGCAAGCAGGTGCGCCTGGGCATGATGCTGCGCGTGGACGAGGCCAACGAGCAGGGCGGTGTCGATGGCCGCAAGCTCGAACTGAAGGTGGAAGATTCGGGCTACGACCCCAAGCGCGCCGTGCTGGCTGCACAAAAGCTCGTGAACCAGGACAAGATTTTCATGATGGTCGGCCACATCGGCACGGCGCAGAACATGGCCGCCATGCCGGTGCAGTTCGCCAAGAACGTCATCAACTTCTTCCCGGTGACCGCCGCGCGTGAAATGTACGAGCCCTTCAATAGGCTCAAGTACTCGTTTGCCGCGACCTATTACGACCAGATCCGCCTGGCCCTGCCCAAGCTGGTGAAGGAAAAGAACGCCAAGAAGGTCTGCACCATTTACCAGGACGACGAATTCGGCCTGGAAGTCGAGCGCGGTGGTGAAGCTGCTCTCAAGGCCATGGGCACGGACTACACCGAGAAAACGTCATTCAAGCGCGGTGCCACCGATTTTTCCTCGCAGGTGGCCAAGATGAAGGCTGCGGGTTGCGACTTCGTCGTGCTTGGCACCATCATCCGCGAGACCATCGGCACCATTGGCGAAGCGCGCAAGACGGGCTTCAACCCGACCTTCCTCGGTTCCAGCGCGGCCTATACCGACCTGATCCACAAGCTAGGCGGCAAAGCCATGGACGGGCTCTACGCCACCATGACGGTGCAGAACCCCTACCTGGATGAGGCCTCGCAGCCGATCCGCTTCTGGGCCAACAAGTACAAGACCAAGTTCAACGAGGACCCAACCGTGTTCTCGGTCTATGGCTACGACATCATCGACTCGTTCATCCGCGCAGCGCAGAAGGCGGGCAAGAACCTGACCACCGACAGCTTCATCAAGGCCATGGACACGATGGTGATTCCGCCGGACATTTTCGGCAGCGCCGAGGCCACCTTCGGCCCCAAGAAGCGCCTGGGCAGCAACCTCTCGCGCCTGTCGCAAATCCAGGATGGCAAGTGGAAGGTCGTGTCCGACTACGTGCAGCCCTGAGCCTGCGCGCTGGTCGCCTGAGCCGCCCAGTAGGCGGCTCTTTTTTTGCCGCCATGCGCGGGGGCGCGAGCCGCCTCGCGCTTGTGAAGCGCTCGCGGCGAACCGCGCCCCGGTAGTCTCAGCGTGCGGGCCGGCGCAGTTCGCGCAGACGGCTTTCGAGGGCACTTGCGTCCAGGCTGGTGAAATCCGCATCGTGCACCCACTGCAGCCGGGCGGCCACGGCATGGCTCAGAACGGCCTTGAGGGCTCCCAGGAAGGGACTGGATGCCGTGAGCCACAAGGCCTCGTATTCCCCCTGTGCCAGGCCCTCCTCGAGCCGTGCCGCCAGTTCACAGGCGAACTGGTGCATCACCTTCTGGCGCGTGCTGGTGTGCGGCTCGAAGTGCGCGGCAGCTGTGCTGTTGTCGCTGCTCTCATGGCCCTGGCGGTCCCGTTCAAGTTCACCATCCTTGAGACGACCTTGGGGAAAGTCGATGGTCTCCAGCGCCACCAGCGGATCGCCCGCGCCGGCACGGCTGAAGAATCGGGCCAGGGCCCCGTTGGCAACCAGAATCCACTGCTTACTCATAGCCGTTCCTTTCCGAATCGAGGGCTCCCAATCTAGGACCAGCGAGGACACACGCCACTGAGTGCGATCAACACGGATGCAGGCGGGGAGCGCAACAGGCGGGCGCCTTCGCCACAGAACCCCGTGCACGGTGGGGCGCGGATTCCCATTCGTGCCGGCGCCGAAGGCGGACCACCAGCGTCCTGCAGAGAGGCGGGCTGGCGCACGAGGGCGACGTGGCCGACGCGGGTGGGCTATCGGCCCAGGCCGGGGCGGTACAGCAGAGAGCGGGGCATCGCACCTGCGCGGCCATTGAGTACGCTCAAGGCCACCGCCTGCGGCACCGCACAGACTGAAGGCCTCTGCTGCACACAGCATCTGGCGGGAAAGTGGTTTCGCAATCCGGCCCTGGAGACCGCACTGCGGCGGTCATCTGTACAAGCGTGGCGCAGACGTGAAGCGCCACCTACCGCCAGCCTGACGGCAGTTGGCACATCCCATCCTGGGGACAAGGAGGATCACCATGTTCAAGGTCCTGATTGCAGTCGACGGCTCCGAGCACGCCAACCACGCTATCGAGGCCGTGGCGTGGCTGCCGCGCGGGCCGGGCGGCCTGGAGGTGGCGCTCGTGAACGTGAGCAACCCGGTGTACTACGGCGAACTCCCGGCCCTGGCGCAGGAGGAGGTCGAGAGGGCCCGGCGTGAACGGCAGGAGCGGATTCTGGAAGAGGCGGCGCAGCGGGCACGAGGCCTGGGCCTGATAGTGGGTGGCAAGCACGGCACGAGTGGATCGGTGGCCGAGGAGATCGTGGGGCTGGCGCGTGAGACCAGTGCCGATCAGATCGCCATGGGCACGCGCGGCCTGGGAGCGGCGGGCAGCCTCTTCCTCGGCTCGGTGGCCCTGGGCGTGGTGCACCGTTCGCATGTGCCCGTGTTGTTGGTGAAGTGAGGTGGCGACATGTCCGCGAAAGATGCACGTGAAAGGAACCCCGCCGTGAACCGTATCCTGGTTGTCCACTACTCCCGAACGGGCCACACCGACCACGTGGCCAGGCATATTGCGGCCTCCTGCCACGCCGACATCGAGCGCATCGAGGACCGACAGAGTCGAGGGGGCATGTCTGGCTACCTGCGCAGCGCAGTCGAAGCACTTCTCGGTTGGCGCCCGCCGATCGAACCCGGACACCACCGCCCGAGCGACTACGACCTCGTAATCCTGGGTACGCCCGTATGGTTCTGGGGCGTGGCCAGTCCGATGCGCACCTGGGTGGAGCGCCACCACAGCGAGCTGGACAATGTGGCGGTGTTTTGCACTTGCGGCGGTTCCGGATACGACAAGGCACTGGACGACCTGGAGCGTTTGTGTGGCCGCCCTGCATTGGCGCGGCTGGCCCTGGCCGAACGCGCGGTGGCGAAATGCCAGCACAACCCGGCATTCCACCAATTCCTGCTCGAACTCAAGCGGGCGCGCTCAATCCCCAGTTTCACTGCCTCCACGTATGGTCAGGCGCACGCCTGAAGCACCATGAAAGCCGCTGTACTGGTTTTTCTCGGCCTGTCGGCATCCGCCGCGTTCTGCCAGCCAGCGGCGGTCAAGCAGAACGTGCAGATGATGGGTCCATCGGTGCGCTCTGAAGCGGTGGTCGAGGGCGACTTCGCCGCGATGGGCGGGCATGTACTGGTGAGCCTCCCCGTGGCTGGCGACGCTCTGCTCCTGGGTGGCACGGTCGACGTGCACGCTCCAGTGGGCGACGACCTGCGCGCCGCCGGAGGCGATGTGGTCGTCGAAAGCTCCATCGGTGGCGACGTGCTGGCCGCAGCCGGCAACCTCAGGCTGACCAAGGCCGCGCGAGTGGCGGGTGGCGCCGAGCTCGCGGGTGGCGATGTGCGGGTGGACGGCCGGGTGGAGGGTTCGCTGAACGTGCGCGCCCGGCGGCTGGTGCTCAACGGACCGGTAGGCGGCAACGTGCAGGCCGCCGTCGAGGAACTCGAACTCGGGCCAGAGGCCCACGTCGGGGGCAGCTTGCGCCATACCGCATCCGCCCCCACGCAAGATCCGGCCGCGGTGGTTTCAGGCCCTGTGGAACGTGTCGACTGGCTGTTTGGCGAACGCCAGCGATGGAACGGCAGGCACCCCATGCACGAAGGGCGGTGGCCCGCCATGGGTGGGTGGTGGTTGCTGGTGCCGCTGTCCATGGGCCTGCTCGGTGTGCTGACCTTGGCCGGTCTCGTGCTGTTCGTCTTTTCCCACTTTGCCGATCAGGCGGCGCACCAGATCGAGACCCGACCCTGGCTCGCCTTGGGCGTTGGCGCGGGGTTGCTGGTCGCCCTGCCGATGCTGGCCCTGCTGCTCCTCTTCACGCTGCTGGGCATCCCGCTGGGCCTGGTGGTCATGGCCTTGTACCCGCCGCTGTTGCTGCTCGGCTGGTTGATTGGTGCGTTGTTTGCGGCGCGTTGGCTGGCAGCGCGCACCCGGCGAGGCCAAGTCACCGGGCCGGCTGTGTCCTACGGCTGGATGGCCGTGGCCGTGATCGCCTTGCTCATGGCCGGGATGATTCCCATCGTTGGACCCCTGCTGGCGACCGCCACCATGGCCGTCGGCCTGGGCGCCTGCGTGCTGGAGTGGCGCCGCCGACTGGCCAGCCGCCCCAGGGACACGCCTTGAGCCGCAGTTCCCATCTGCACCGCGCAGGGGTGTTCCTGGGCACCGGCAAAATGGAGTTCCTTGTGCGACCGGGGCACCCAGTTTCCCAAGCACGCTCAATGCGACAGCAACACCGGCAGCGTCATCGAGGCCAACACGGTATGCGAGGCGCCCCCCAGCACCCATTCGCGCGCTCGGCGGTGCCCGTAGCAGCCCATCACAAGCAAATCCGCCCCCACATCCGCAGCCATCGACAGCAGGTGGCTGCCCACATCGTTGCCCTCAGGACCTCCCGCATGCACCGTGATGTCCACGCCATGCACGCGCAGATAGCCCTGGAGCGAGCGCAGCGGCGCATCCGTGGCTCTACCGAAACACACCCCGTGCACATGCCGTGCGCGCTGCAGCCAGGGCAGGGCGGCCGACAGCGCCCGGGCGGCCTCCCGGGTCTCCTTCCAGGCCACCAGCACGTTGCGCCCGACGGGACCGATCGCGCCGGCGTAGGGCAGAACAAGGGCGGGACGGCCGCTCTCGAGCAGCACGCTGGAGACAAAGTCCGCCGGCAATTGCACGGCCGCGGGGTCGTCCGCATCGCGCTGGCCCAGGATCATCAGATCGGTATAAAGCGCCCGGCGCGCAAAGCCCCACGGCCCATCGGCCAGCGGCTCAGCCCAGCGCAGCCGCTCACTCTCGCCCACGAGTTGCCGGAAGGTGCTGCGCATTTTCTCGATGGCTTCCTGGTCCAGATCCTCCATCAGGGCGATGGTTGCTGCCGCACCCTCGATGGCGAATGGGTAGCTCACCAGGGCCGTCAACAGGCAGGGCTGACCGATGACCTCGGCCTCGAAATCGTCCGCCAACTGGCGCGCCAGCTTGATGCGCTCTGGCGTGCGGGCGGAACTGTCGAGGTGCAGCAGGATGGTTCTGGGTGTTTGCATACGCGTTCACTCCCTCTAAAGTGGCGGTACCCACATTGGTACCTGCGCTTGCACCGATTGAAACGCGCCTATGCCGCATGGACGGGAATGCGCCGACCGCGCTCGCGGTCTGCGCGCGGCATGTCGATGCGCAACACGCCGCTGCGGTAGTGTGCCTGGGTGCGCTCTGCATCGACCGCATGCGGCAGGACCAGGTTGCGCCGGAAGCTGCCGTAGGCGCACTGAACCAGGCGGTAGCTGCCATCGCCGCTCTCTTGCTCAAGGTGCTTTTCACCCGACACGCTGAGTCGGTCGCCGTCGATGTCGATCTTCAGATCTTCCCGGTTCATGCCGGGCAGCTCCATGCGTACGATGATGCGGTCATCCTCCACGCGCAGGTCGGCGGCCACCAGCCCCCAACTTGCACGGGCATCGCGGCCGGACAGGTCGCTGCGCCGAAAGCGCGTGAGCGCCCCGCCGGCACGCCTGCGCAGGTCTCTCCAGCCGTGCGCCAGCGAAGCCCAGGCCTGTTGCGCGCCCTGCTGCCAAGGTTTGGTCAGCGTGCTCATGGCATCACGCGATCGCGATTCGCTTGCTGGAGCTATCCGCCTTCTTCGGCAAGGTCAGGGTCAGGATGCCATCCTTGTAGCTGGCCTCGACCTTGCTTTCGTCCACCGGACAAGCCAAGCTGAAGCTGCGGCTGGCGTAGCCCTCCTGGCGTTCGCGGCGCAGCATGCGGCCACCGTTGCCTTTTTCCTCTTTCTCGGACTTGATTTCGGCGCTGATGGTGACCATGCTGCCGTCGATGCGCACGTCGATATCGTCTTTCTTCACGCCGGGAATCTCGGCCTTGACGGCGTAGCTGCCGTCCTGCTCGGAGAGGTCCAGTTTGATGCGCGGCGCTGCTTCCGGCATCTCGACGCGCCATGGGCGCATGAAGGAGCGCAATGCATCGTCGAAAGGGTCAATGGCAAAGGGATCCAGAGGGAGAAGCTCGTTCATGGTAATGCTCCTGTTGAACGGTGGAGATGGATTGCCTGACAGGTCCACGACATCACGAGGAATGTGCCAATGCAGGAAAGATGTTGAAACGGCAAGGTCCTGGCGCCATTGAGTGAACGCAATGCGGAAGCACTCTCTGGCGATGCCATCAAGTGCGCTCACGCTGCTCGCGCAGGGATTCCGTCTCGATCACCGCGGCCATCTCGCGCATCTGCTCGGACATCAGGGAGAGCACGTCGTCCATCGTCACCAGCCCGACCAGAACCCCTTGCGGCTTGACCACCGGCAACCGGCGGATGCCCTTGCGCCGCATGGTCGCGAGCAGGTCCTTGATCGAGTCGTCTTCCAGTGCGCTGATCAATTCATGGCCCATCACATCACCCACCGTGAGCTGGGCCGGGTTGAGTTCGTTGGCCACTACCGCCACCACGATGTCGCGATCTGTGAGCAGGCCCACCACCAGCGGCCCTGCTCCGGTTTCGTCAACAACGACCAGAGAGCCGACATGCCGCTTGCGCATGAGTTGCGCCGCCTTCACCAACGACAGACCGCGTTCGGCGACCACCACGATACGGTTGCAGATATCTCTTGCCAGCATCTTTTCATGCATGTCGCTCTCCAGCCAAGTTGCTTGATCAAGGCCGCGCGGATCGGACCTCAGGAGTTGACGCGCAACTCGTTGTCCACCCGGGTGACGCCGGGCGCCGACCAGGCCGCGCCCTGGGCAGCCTCGCGCTCGGCCCAGGTGTGCACCGAGCCGCGCAGTACGGCCGTCGAGCCGTTGATGCTTACCTCAATGCCCTTGGCCTCGCGCTCGGCCCGGCGGGTCAGCGCGTCCCGGATGCGTTTTTCAATGTTGCCCGGTGTGGTTCGGGGTTTGAGCACAATGGCGTTGCTGACGCCCACGACCCCGAGCAAGGGTCGCACCAGATTGGCTGCGGTGGCCCGCTGGTATTCCCAGTCGACCTCCCCGCTGAGTGTGACCCAGCCCTTCTCGACCTTGGCCTTGATGCGTTCGGCCGGTACGGAACTGTGCCAGGCGAGTGCGGTCTCCACCGCATGGGCGATCTCCGTGTCGCTGCGCTTGCTGCCGCCGTTCAGCTTCACATCGATCTCGATCGCCACGGCGCGCACGCCAGCCACCCTCTGCACCACCTTCTCCACCTCGTACTTCTCGATGAAGCTATCCAATTGGCCGGACAACGTGACCACTCCGTCCTTGACCGCCACACCCACCTCGGCGGCATTGATCGAAGGGTCCCAGTCGAGTTCGTCCTCCACGTCCTTCTTGATCTGTATATCGGATTTCATGTTCAACCTTTCTGTTGAGAGGTGTGAAAAAAGATGGCCTGCCGTCCTTTCGGAGGGCAGGCCAAGGTGAAGGTCCCCGGCAAGACCCTCTCGGGCTCAACCGGTCTGAGGTTGCCTTCATCCCTTCATGGGGTGATTGACACTCCACGAACATTCCCCTGAGGGAAATCCTCACTTGGCCTTTGCATTTCGGTTTGACCCGTAGAGGCATCGGCAATTGCAGTATCGGCGGCGCCGGTGGCTGGCCCGTTGAGCATGCTCAACGCGGCCTCAGATCATGCAAACGATGGAGAAACACTGCGGATTTCCGTACTGCGGGAAATCCTCGCACGGCGAGCAAGGGGCCACCCCGGAAGGGCTTCGCGGCGGGCCCCGTTGAGCGGAGTCAATCGATCCCGCTGTCCGCGATGCCAGGAAGCGGGACCGATGTTCGGCGATGCGGTGTTCGCCCTCCGGGCCGAGCCCTGCAAGCCCTGCTCAAGACGCCTGCCCGCATGGCGGTCCTGTGCCCACTGCTGCTTCGTCACACCCCAAAAGGATAGGTGTCGGCCAAGCCCTCGCCCACTTTCATCGGCAACGGCGTCACTGCATGGGTTTCGTCGAACCAGATGTACTCGTCGAACTGGCTCGGGAGCACCGCATCGAAATAATGGCTCTGGCGCTCCGTCTCGGGACGATAGAGGACGCCGATCGCGCGTTCCAGCCGAGGCGCTGCCAAGCCACCGAGCAGGGCTTTGGACAGGGAGGGTTCACGCAACGGCAGCAAGAAGCACGCGATACCGCTTGCGTGAAACAGGGACTCGTAACTTCCCGGCAGGGCGGGTCGAACGGTCTTCACTTCCATAGGGCCATCCCAGTCGGTGGCGGCGGCCACGGTGCCTGCGTAGGTTCCGAAGCCCACCAGGCAGGCCGATTTCCCGAATTCCTGGCGACAGAGATGCCCGAGATTGAATTCCTCGCGCAGCGACATTTCGGTGGCGGCCGAATCGCCAACATGCGAGTTGTGTGCCCACACCACGGCCTTGCTCTGCGCGCCATGGAACGACAGCAGGTGCCGCAAGGTCGTGAACATGTGGGTATCGCGCAGATTCCAGGCCACGCGCGAACCGTAGTACATGGTGCGGTAGTAGCGCTCTGCCTGACTGACGACCCGCGCGTTTTGCAGCGCGTCCAGCAGGCGCTCGCCATCCTGGCCGATGTAGAGCGGGCTCTTTTGCTGCAGGTCGACGAGCATTTTCACGACGTCCGGCTCGCAGCTCCTGTAGCGCCTGGTCAATGCCGCCAGGCCATAGCTGGCGGGATCGGACTCCCAGGGGGTAAGACACCCGTAGCGCTGCCGCGCCACCTGCGCCGTCGGGGGATCGACCCGGTCCAGATAGGCCAGCACCGCGTCGATGGAGCTGTACAGGCTGTAGAGGTCCAGCCCGTGGAACGCAGCGGGTTGCTTCGCCTGCGCATTGTGTTCGCGCAGCCAATCGACAAAGCCCCGCACTTCCTCGTTGCGCCACATCCAGGCGGGAAATCGGGCAACCCCGGACCAGGCCTGGCCGGGCGCCGCACCCGCGCGCACGAACCAATCGATCCGCGCCGCATCGGGCCAGTCGCCTTCAATGGCGACAAAGGAAAAACCCTTGCGGGCGATCAGCTCGCGCGTGATGCGCTCGCGCATGCGATAGAACTCGGAGGTGCCATGGGTGGCTTCACCCAGCAGCACGACACGCGCCTCGCCAACGCGCTGCAGCAGCGGCTCCAGATCGGCGGACTCGACCGAGTCGAACGCTTGGGCCGCTTCGGCCACAAGGCGCGCCAGCGCGGCGTCCGCAACAGCCGCCTCCTTGCCACCTGCCGGCCTGCGCCACATGGCACCCGCATGCGGGTGCACGTGCGGCGCTTCCCCCAGCACCGGAGCCGGCCCGATGTCGGCCATGTCCTCGACACGAAACTGGTTGTCCGGCAAGCGCGTCACACGCACCAGCTCCGCGACCTCGGGATCGTCCCCCAGCGCCATGACAAGTCTCCCGCCCGGCACCAGCTGCTCTCTCAGCACGCGCGGAACGTGGCGGGCACTGGCGTGCACCACGATGGCATCGAACGGCGCCTCCTCCGGCCATCCCTGGGCCCCGCTGTCGTGGCGTATCTCGACGTTGTGGCAGTCCAGGCGTGCGAGCGTGGCCGTGGCCGCCAATGCGGCCGGCCCCTGGGGCTCGACGCTGTAGACGCTCGCGCACAAACGCGACAGCAGCGCCGTCACATACCCCACGCCAGTGCCGATCTCCAGCACCCTGTCCCGCGCCTGAAGGTCCAGTGCGGCCAGCATCACGCCCACCTCGCTCGGACGCGGCAGCAACAAACCCTCCGGGATGGGCAGCGCAACATCGTCGAACCCGAATTCCAGCAATGCCTTGGGCACGAACTCCTCGCGCGGCACCTCGCGCATGGCATCGAGCACGCGCTCAGCACGCACATTGCGGCCCACCACATACCGCTCCACCATGACAGCCCGGCGCCGAGAAAATTCCGAATGATTCATAAGGCTGCCTCCTGGAACGCAACGGCCATCCCAGCGATGGCAACGCAATGGCCTATGGTCTGCGAGACGCATTCACCAGGCATTGAGTCGGCGCAACCGGGACTCCCAAAAAGCACGCTGCGGCATTGCGGGAGTTGGAGGGCTGCTGCCTTGGCTACGTATGCAGCTGCCTGGAACGGGGCGGCTGCGGCAGAAAGACCAAGGCCGAGACGCTGCGGCACGCTCGGATAGCGCCGTTCAGGGTATTCTCAAATCCGATTTCAGGAGTCCCCCATGATCGAACGCAGTCTTTTCAGCACAGACCATCGGAGCTTCGGCGAGAGCTTCGAGCGCTTCATCGCCAAGGAAATCGCGCCGCACCATGCCGATTGGGAAGACCAGGGCTACGTGGACCGCGCGGTCTGGACCAAGGCCGGCGAGAACGGCTTTCTGTGCATGACGCTGCCCGAGAAATACGGCGGCGCGGGCGCGGACAAGCTCTATTCGGTGCTGCAGATGGAGGCCATTGCCCGCGCGGGCGCGAGCGGCGTCGGCTTTGGCCTGCACAGCGAAATCATCGCCCCGTACATCCTGCATTACGGTACCGAGGAACAGAAACAGAAGTACCTGCCCCAGCTTGCCAGTGGCGCCATGGTGGGGGCCATTGCCATGAGCGAGCCGGCCGCCGGCAGCGACCTGCAAGGCATCCGCAGCACCGCCATCAAGAGCGCGGACGGGGCGCACTATGCGCTGAACGGCAGCAAAACCTTTATCACCAACGGCTGGCACGCGGACCTCGTCATCGTCGTTGCCAAGACCGATCCAGCGGCGGGCGCCAAGGGGACCAGCCTGCTGCTGGTCGAAGCCGGAATGCCGGGCTTCGAGAAGGGCCAGCGCCTGAAGAAACTGGGCATGAAGGCGCAGGACACCTCGGAGCTTTTCTTCAACGACGTGCGGGTGCCGGCGGAAAACCTGCTGGGCGGCGCCGCCATGGAAGGCCGGGGCTTCATCTGCCTGATGGAGCAGCTCCCTTGGGAACGTTTGCAGATTGCCATCGGCGCCATCGCGGCCGCCGAGGCCGCCATTGGCTGGACGGTGGATTACGTGAACCAGCGCAAGGCCTTCGGCCAGAGCGTGGCAGCCTTCCAGAACACACGCTTCAAGCTCGCCGAACTGCAAACCGAAGTGCAGGTGGCGCGCGTATTTGTCGACAAATGCTGCGAGCTGATGCTGGCCAACCAACTCGACACCCAGACCGCCAGCATGGCCAAGTACTGGACCAGCGACCTGCAGTGCAAGGTGATGGACGAATGCGTGCAACTGCATGGCGGCTACGGCTACATGTGGGAATACCCCATCACCCGCGCCTACGCCGACGCACGCGTCCAGCGCATCTACGGCGGCACCAACGAAATCATGAAAGAAGTGATTGCGCGCGGGATGGGGCTGGGAGGCAAATGATGACGCTTCACTATTAATAGCTGCCAGCGCATACTGCATAAGCGCTAGAGGCCATTTTGACTAAAAAATTGGGGTCAGATTCCAATTAATCTTGTTTGCTGCGCCTGAAGACGCTGCAAACACCCCATACATCTGACACCGTGCTTGCTTGAATTAAACAAAGCGTGCGCTCAGTTAAATAATTTATACTGATTTTCTGAATGCAACCCGGAGACCCCGCCCCATGACCGAAGCCTATGTATTCGAAGCTCTGCGCACCCCGCGCGGCAAAGGCAAAAAAGACGGCAGCCTGCACGAAGTCAAGCCCATCACTTTGCTCACCGGCCTGCTCACCGAGCTGCAGGCGCGCCAGGGTTTTGACACGGCGGCGGTGGACGACATCGTCATGGGCATCGTCTCGCCCATTGGTGAGCAGGGCTCGGTGCTGCCCAAGGTCGCGGCCATCAAGGCGGGTTGGGCGTTTACCACGGCGGGCGTGCAGATCAACCGCTTCTGCGCCTCGGGCCTGGAGGCCGTGAACCTGGCGGCGCAGAAGGTGCGTTCGGGCTGGGAAGACCTGGTGGTGGCTGGCGGCGTCGAGAGCATGAGCCGCGTGCCGATTGGCTCCGACGGCGGCGCCTGGGCTCAGGACCCCGAGACCAACTCGGCCACGCTGTTTGTGCCACAAGGCATTGGCGCCGACCTGATTGCCACGCTCGACGGCTTCACACGCGAAGACGTGGACGCGTTCGCGCTCGAATCCCAACGCCGCGCCACCGCTGCACGCGCGGCCGGCTACTTCAAGCCATCGGTGGTGCCGGTGCGCGATGCCCTGGGCCTGGTGATTCTGGAAGAAGACGAATTCATCAAACCCCAGACCACGATGGAGGCGCTCGCCGGCCTCAAGCCCTCGTTTGCGCAACTCGGCGCCATGGGGTTTGACGCCGTGGCGCTGCAACGCTACCCGCAGGTGGAACGCATCCACCACGTGCACCACGCGGGCAACGCATCGGGCATCGTCGATGGCGCGGCGGCCGTGCTCATCGGCAACGAAGCAGCAGCCAAGTCGCAGAACCTCACGCCGCGCGCGCGCATCGTCGCCACCGCCCTCTCGGGCGCCGACCCGACCATCATGCTCACCGGCCCCGTGCCGGCAACGAAAAAGGCGCTGGCACGCGCCGGCATGACGGTTGACCAGATCGACCTGTTCGAAGTGAACGAAGCCTTTGCCGCCGTGCCCATGCGCTTCATGCGCGAGCTGGGCGTGCCGCACGAGAAGGTCAACGTCAACGGCGGCGCCATCGCCATGGGCCACCCGCTGGGCGCCACCGGCGCCATGCTGCTGGGCACGCTGGTGGATGAGCTGCACCGGCGCCAGTTGCGCTACGGCCTCATCACGCTGTGCGTCGGCGGGGGCATGGGGATTGCCACCATCGTAGAAAGGATCTAGCTCCCCCTGTGCCGCTTTGCGGCTTCCCCCTGAGGGGGACGGCTCCAGCGGACTGGCGAAGCCAGATCCGCGTTGCCACTGGCTTAGGGCAACGGTTCGCTTCTCCAAGCGCAGTCATTCATCAGATAGAGACACCACCATGCAAACCATTCGCTACGAACTTCTGGACGCCGCTTCCGGCAAAGTTGCCCTGGTCACGTTTGACGAAGCGGGCTCGCCCGTCAACACCATGTGCCGCCAGTGGCAGGACGACCTCATCGAACTGGTGGCGCAGGTGCAGCAGGACCGCGCGCAGCTCTCGGGCATCGTGCTGGCGTCGGCCAAAACCAGCTTCTTTGCCGGCGCCGACCTGAAGGCCACCATGCGCGCCACGGCGGACGACGCCCAGGCCGGGTTTGCCGTCATCGAGCGCATGAAGCAGCAGTTCCGCACGCTCGAAACCCTGGGCATCCCGGTAGTGGCGTGCCTCAACGGCGCGGCGCTGGGCGGCGGCTGGGAAGTGGCGCTGATCGCCCACCACCGCATCGCACTGGACAACCCCAAAATCCAGTTTGGCCTGCCCGAAGTGACCCTGGGCCTGATCCCCGGCGCCACCGGCATCACCAAAATGACGCGCCTGCTCGGCCTCATGGGGGCGCAGCCGTATTTGCTGGAGGGCAAGCTTTTCAACCCGCAAGAAGCCGTGAAACTGGGCCTGGTGCACGCCACCGTGGCGACGCCGCAAGAGCTGCTGCCGGCGGCCCTGGCCTGGATTGCCGCCAACCCCAAGGCGCAGCAGCCCTGGGACGACAAAAACTACAAGATCCCTGGCGGCACGCCTGCCAATCCCCAAATCGCCAACGCCTTGGTCGTGGCGCCCGCCATGCTCAAGAAAACCACGCGCGGACGCTACCCCGCGCCCGAGGCGGCGCTGGCCTGCATGGTGGAAGGCGCGATGGTGGACTACGACACCGCCCTGCGCATCGAGAGCCGCGCGCTGGCCAAAATCATGAGCGGCCAGGTGGCGCGCAACATGGTCAGCGCCTTCTTCTTTGACATGAATGCCGTCAAGAGCGGCCGCTCGCGCCCCGGCAACGCGCCGCGCGCCAAGCTCGCCAAAGTGGGCGTGCTCGGCGCCGGCATGATGGGCGCAGGCATCGCCTGGGCGCAGGCCAGCAAGGGCATCGCCACGGTGCTCAAGGACGTGAGCCAGGAGAAGGCCGACGCCGGCAAAGCGTACAGCGCCAGCCTGGCGGAAAAACGCGTCGCCAAGGGCCGTATGGATGCCGCCAAGGCGCAGGCGCTGCTGGCACGCATCACCCCCACGGCCGACGCAGCAGACCTCGCTGGCTGCGAACTCATCATCGAAGCCGTGTTCGAGAACCGCGAACTCAAGGCCCAGGTGACGCGCGAGGCCGAGCCGCAGCTCGCGCCGGGCGGCTTCTTCGCCAGCAACACCTCCACCCTGCCCATCTCGGGCCTGGCGCAGGCCAGCAGCAACCCGGCCAAATTCATCGGCATCCACTTCTTCAGCCCCGTGGACAAGATGAAGCTGGTCGAAATCATCCGTGGCAAGCACACGGACGATGAGACCGTGGCCCGCGCCTTCGACTACGTGCAGCAGTTGGGCAAGCTGCCCATCGTGGTCAACGACTCACGCGGCTTCTACACCAGTCGCACCTTCGGCACCTACGTCATGGAAGGCGCTGCCATGTTGGGCGAAGGCCTTCCTGCCGCCCTCATTGAAAACGCCGCCATGCAGGCCGGTATGCCCGTGGGCCCGCTGGCGGTGCTGGACGAAACCGCGCTGACGCTGAGCGTGCATGTACTGGACCAGACGCGCGCTGATTTCGCGGCGGAAGGTAAGACTTACGAAGCGACGCCCGGCGAGCTGCTGGTCGAGCGCATGGTGAAGGAACTCAAGCGCCCCGGCCGCGCCGGCGGGGGCGGCTTCTACGACTACCCTGCGGGGGAGAAAAAGCACCTGTGGCCAGAACTGCGCGGCCTGTTCGAAAAACCAAGCGTCGCCTGGAACGTGCAGGAGATCCAGGACCGCCTGCTCTACCGCCAGGCCATCGAAACGGCGCGCTGCCTGGCCGAAGGCGTGCTGACCAGCGTGCATGACGCCAACATCGGGTCGATTTTTGGCATCGGCTTCCCGGCATGGACGGGGGGAGCGATGCAGTTCATTTACGGGACTGGCGTCGAGGCATTCTTGCGCCGGGCCGACGAACTCGCGGCGAAGTACGGGGCGGGATTCGCCTTGGATGCGCGGGCACGCGAGGCCCTCAAGAAGTTTCAGCCGACGTATTGAAGCGGCTGTCCGGCAGCGGCGGCGGGCGCATGAGGTAAAACTCCCGACTCAACCATTTTTTTCCTTGCATTTTGACTGTCAGACAATCAAAATGCAAGGATGTTTACCCGCCAATTGCATGCCCTGTTGACCGAACGCCTCGCGTTCTACCCCGGCATCGTCCTGCTGGGCCCGCGCCAGGTGGGCAAGACGACCCTGGCCAGGGCGATTGCCGCGCAGCACCCCGGCGCGCTGTTCCTCGACCTGGAACGGCCCGCCGACCGGGCGCAGTTGGCGGAGCCCGAACTCTTCCTGGCGCAGCACCGGGATCGCCTGGTGGTGATGGACGAAGTGCAGATGCTGCCCGACCTGTTCACCCACCTGCGGCCCGAGATTGACGCCGACCGGCGGCCGGGGCGCTTTCTGCTGCTAGGGTCCGCCAGCGGCGCGCTGCTGCGCCAGCGCTCCGAGTCGCTGGCGGGGCGCGTGGGCTATATGGAGCTGACGCCCCTGCTGGCCAGCGAGGTGGCGGCCACCAACGACTTGAGCGACCTGCAAAAACTGTGGCACCGAGGCGGTTTTCCGCTGGCGCACCTGGCACCCAGCGACAGGCTGGCCTACGCTTGGCGGCAGGATTTCATTCAGACCTTTTTGCAGCGCGACCTGCCGCAGATGGGCGTGACCGTGGCGACGGATGCGCTGCACCGCTTCTGGCGCATGCTGGCGCATCTGCAGGGGCAGCTTTTCAATGCATCGCAGCTCGGTCAGTCGCTCGGCGGGGCATCGCACACCACCGCAGCGCGCTACCTGGACCTGCTGGTGGACACCATGCTGGTGCGCCGGCTGGAGCCGCATTTGCCCAACGTGGGCAAGCGCCTGGTGAAATCGCCCAAGACCTACATCCGCGACAGCGGCCTGCTGCACGCGCTGCTCAACATCGCCAGCCTGTCGGACCTGCAGGGCCACCCCATCGTTGGTGCTTCGTGGGAAGGGTTTGTGCTGGAGCAGGTCGCGGCGCACCTGCCCGAGGGCGCGCAACTGGGCTTCTACCGCACGGCGGCCGGCGCCGAGATGGACATCGTGGTGCAGGCCGGGCAGCGCCGCCTGGCTATTGAGGTGAAATTCTCGTCCGCACCGACGGTGACCAAGGGCTTCTGGCATGCGCGCGAAGACCTTCAGCCCACGCGCACGGTGGTGGTGGCGCCGGTGGAGCGGCGCTATCCGCTCAAGGACGGGGTCGAGGTAGTGCCGGTGAGTGCCATTGCACCATTGCTGGCTGGACTGGGTTGAGCCTGGGGGCAGGTCGCCTGCGCGACGCTCGCCGAAGGCAGCATGGTCTGGAGAATCAAAATGCTATTAACTATGTAGCTAATGGCGCTTACCCATCAAGCGCTAGAGCCTAAAACAGTCAAAATTTCCTATCCCGTCACCGGCTCACGGCACAAACCGATACCCGATCCCCGCCTCAGTACGCAGGTGCCGGGGCATCGACGGGTTGTCCTCCACTTTTTTGCGCAGGTTGGCCATGTGTACGCGCACGTAGTGCGTGTCGTCGGCATGGCCGGGGCCCCATACTGTTTTCAGCAGTTGCTGGTGGGTGATGACGCGGTCGGGCTGCGACGCCAGGTGGGTGAGCAGTTTGTATTCGATGGGCGTGAGGTGCAGCGGCTGACCGGCGCGCTCGGCGGTGCGCCGGGCGAGGTCGATGCGGACATCGCCAAAGGCAATCAGCGGCTCGCCACCGGGCGTCTGCTGGTAGTGGCGCCGCAGTTGCGCGCGCACACGGGCCATCAGCTCGCCGGCGCCGAAGGGCTTGACCAGGTAATCGTCGGCGCCAGCGTCCAGCGCGGCAATCTTGTCAGCCTCCTGGCTGCGCGCCGAGAGCACAATCACCGGCACGGTGGACCAGCGGCGCAGGCCGTGGATCACCTCGATGCCATCGCCGTCGGGCAGCCCCAGGTCAAGCACGACCAGGTCGGGGCGCCGTGTGCCGGCCTCGATCAGGCCGCGGGCCACGCTGTCGGCCTCGTGCACGGTGTGCCCCTCGGCGCCCAGCGCCAGGCGCACAAAGCGGCGAATGGCGGCTTCGTCCTCGACGACCAGAATGCTGTGGCCTGCGGGATGCTCAGGTGTGCTCATGGTGTTGCGCCCTGCCCGGTGCCGTCGTCCTGCGGAGGCTCGCCGCGCGGCAGGGCAATGGTGAAGCGGGCGCCCGCAATGGTGCCATGCGCGCGCCGGTTGCTGCCCTGGATCTGGCCGCCGTGCGCCTGCACGATGGCGCGGCAGATCGCCAGGCCCAGGCCCACGCCCGGCAGCGAGCTCTCGCGGCTGCCGCGCTCGAACTTCTCGAAGATGCGTTCTTGTGCGCCTTCAGGCAGGCCGGGGCCTTCATCGTCCACCCATAGCAACACCTCACGCGCTGTGGCCTTGGCGCCCAGGGTGATGGCGCTGCCGCTGGGCGTGTACTTGGCAGCATTCTCCAAGAGGTTGACGAGCACGCGCTCGAACAGCACGGCGTCGAGGTACAGCAGCGGCAGGTCATCCGGCAGGTTCACATGCAGCGCTCGGCCGGTCAGCGCCTCGCTACTCGCCGCCAGCGCGCTGCCCACTACCTCTTCGAGGGGCTGCCAGTCGCGGTGCAGGGGCGCGGCACCCGCCTCCAGCCGGGCCATGTCGAGCAGGTTGTTGACCTGGGCACTCATGCGCAGCGCCGAATCGCGGATGGCATCGGCCACCTCGCGCTGGGCGGCGCTCAAGGGCGGCCCGGTCAGGCCGAGGGCATCGGAGAGCCCCACCAGCGAGGCCAGCGGCGTGCGCAGGTCGTGCGAGATGGCCGACAGCAGCGAGTTGCGCAGGCGCTCGGATTCGATCTGCACGGTACTCATACGCGCCACTTCGATGTAGTGGATGCGTTCGAGCGAAATCGCCAGCAGCGAGGCGCAGGTACCGAGCAGGCGCATCGGCTCGGGCCCAAGCTGCGCGCTGCCGGGCAGCTCCAGCACCAACACGCCGCGCACCCGCATCGGCGCCTTGAGCGGCACGACGAGGCAGGGGCTGGCCGGCAACGTGCCGGTGCCACGGCCAGCGGGCTCGGCACGGTCGAACGACCACTGGGCGACGCCCAGGTCCACCGGCGCCTCGCCCCCTGCAAGCGCTTCCAGGTGGTTGGCGTCGTCGGCCAGCAGCAGGCTGGAGCGGGCGCGGAACTCGGCGCGCAGGAAGCGTGCGGCAATCTCGCCCACCTGCTCGGGCAGCAGCGCGGCCGACAGGTCGCGCGACATGTCGTACAGGCTGCGCACGCGCCGCTCGCGCTGCATGGCCGCCGCCGCCTGCACCTTGAGCCCTGCAGTGAGCTGGCCCACCACCAGCGCCACCACCAGCATGACGGCAAAGGTGACCAGGTACTGCACGTCGCTGACCGCCAGCGAAAAGCGGGGCGAGACGAAAAACCAGTCGAACAGCACCACGCCCAGAAACGCGGCCAGCACCGCGGGACCACGGCCGAAGCGCAGCCCGACGCCCACCACCAGCAGCAGAAACAGCATGACGATGTTGCTCAGTTCGAGCACGCCTGCCAGAGGGGCCGCCACCAAGACCAGCGCGGCACAGGCCGCGGCGGCGGCGGCGTAGCCGCGCCATGACCTGGCCTCGTCCGCGTCCGGGTCTGCGCCCTGCAGCACGGGTGGACGTTCAGGCGCCCCCGTGCCAGGCATGGCGGGCAGCGCCACCTGCAGCACGTCGAGGTCATCAGCACAGCGCACCAACTGGTCCGCCAGAGCGCGCCGCCAGAGCCGGCGCGGGTGCGCGCGCCGCCCCAGCACCAGACGCACCAGGTTGTGTTCGCGCGCGTAGCGCACCAGCGCTTGTGCCGGCTCGGGCGCCGACAGTGTGGCCGTGTTGGCGCCCAGCTCCCCCGCCAGCTTGAGCACGCCCAGCGCCTGAGCGTCGCCCATGGTGCTGGTTTCCACGTGCACCGCGTGCCAGGGCACATCCAATTGGGCCGCCATGCGTGCACAGGTGCGCACGACCTTCTCGCCCGTGCTGCCCGGACCGATACAGGCCAGCAGCGCCTCGCGGTTGGCCCACACCGGCTGCACCGAGACCGAGCGGCGGTAGGCACGCACTTCGCCGTCCACCCGGTCGGCAGTGCGGCGCAGCGCCAGCTCGCGCAAGGCCAGCAAGTTGCCTTTGCGAAAGAAATTGGCGGCGGCGCGCTCGGCCTGCTGCGGCACATAGACCTTGCCGGCCTTGAGGCGCCCCAGCAGCTCGTCGGGCGGCAAGTCGACCACCACCACCTCGTCGGCTTCGTCGAAAACGCGGTCGGGCACGGTTTCCCAAACGCGGATGCCGGTGATACCGCTCACCACGTCGTTGAGGCTCTCAAGGTGCTGGACGTTCATGGTGGTCCAGACATCGATACCGGCGGCCAGCAATTCCTCTGCGTCCTGCCAGCGCTTGGGGTGGCGCGCGCCGGCGGCGTTGCTGTGGGCCAGCTCGTCAAGCAGCACCAGCGCGCGCTCGTCACCACAATGCGCGGCGCCGAAAGCCAGTGCAGCGGCCAAGTCAAATTCCAGCAGGGTGCGACCCCGGTACGGCAGGGCGATTGGGGGCAGGCGCGGCAGACCGGCTGCCATGGCTTCGGTCTCGCCTCGGCCATGCGTTTCAACCACGCCGACAATCAGGGGCGTGCCCCGCACCTGCGCATCGCGGGCGGCGGCCAACATGGCGTAGGTCTTGCCCACGCCTGCGTTGGCTCCAAAGAAGATCTTGAGCCGGCCGCGCCGTGCCCGCACCTCATCGCGCTGCATCTGCGCGAGCAGTGTGTCAGGATCAGGGCGGGGTACGCTCATGGGCAGCTACTGTAGAGCAGGCACAGAGGCAAGGCAGCCCCGGCTCGTCAGGAATGGGGCAGCGCGTCGAGCGCCAGGTTGAGCTGCAGCACGTTCACGCGCGGCTCGCCCAGGAACCCCAGCAACGTGCCTTGGGTGTGCTGCGCCACCAGCGCCCGCACCTGCGCGGCCGGCAGGCCTCGCGCTCGGGCGACGCGGGACACCTGGTAGTCCGCAGCGGCGGCGCTGATGTGCGGATCAAGCCCGCTGGCCGACGCGGTCACCAGATCCACCGGCACCGGGGCATTGTTGCCTGGGTCGGCCGCGCGCAGCGCAGCAATGCGCGCTGCCACGGCCTCGGTCAGCGCCGGGTTGCTGGGCCCGAGGTTGGAGCCGGACGACGCTACGGCGTTGTACGCATCGGGTGCCGTGGCCGAAGGGCGGCTCCAAAAATGGCCGGGCTGCGAGAACGGCTGGCCAATCAGCGCGGAGCCGACCACCACGCCATTCACCTTCACAAGGCTGCCATTGGCCTGCGATGGAAACAGCAGTTGCGCCAGCCCCGTGACGGCCAGCGGATAGGCCAGGCCGGTGATGAGGGTCAGCAGAATGAACAGCGACAGCGCGGGGCGAAACAGGGTTTTCATAGGGTCTCTCCTGGACTAAGCGCTCAAACCACGCCCAGCGCCACCAGCGCCAGGTCGATCAGCTTGATGCCGACAAAAGGCACCACCACACCGCCCAGGCCGTAGATGGCGAGGTTGCGGCGCAGCAGCGACGCGGCACCCACGGCGCGGTAGCGCACCCCTTTGAGGGCCAGCGGAATCAGGAAGACGATGATCAGCGCGTTGAACACCACGGCCGACAGAATCGCCGAGTTGGGCGTGGCCAGTTGCATCACGTTCAAGGCCGAGAGTTGCGGGTAGGTACCCACAAACGCCGCCGGCACGATGGCGAAGTACTTGGCCAGGTCGTTGGCAATGCTGAAGGTGGTGAGCGAGCCCCGCGTCATCAGCATCTGCTTGCCGGTCTCCACGATCTCGATCAGCTTGGTGGGGTTGCTGTCGAGGTCCACCATGTTGCCGGCCTCTTTGGCAGCCTGCGTGCCGGTGTTCATGGCCACGGCCACATCGGCCTGGGCCAGCGCCGGGGCATCGTTGGTTCCATCGCCCGTCATGGCCACCAGTTGGCCGGCTGCCTGGTACTCGCGGATGCGTTCGAGCTTGGCTTCGGGCGTGGCTTCGGCAAGAAAGTCGTCCACCCCCGCTTCGGCCGCGATGGCCGCCGCCGTGAGGCGGTTGTCGCCAGTGACCATCACGGTGGTGATCCCCATTCGGCGCAGCTCGGCAAAGCGCTCCTTGATGCCGGGCTTGACGATGTCCTTGAGCTCGATGGCCCCCAGCACGCGGGCACCCTCGCTCACCACCAGCGGCGTGCTGCCGCGGCGGGCGATGCTGTCCACCACAGCCTGCAGCGGGGCCGGAAAATCGCCGCCCAGTGCCTCCACATGCCGGCGGATCGCATCGGCCGCGCCCTTGCGCAGGCTGCGGCCGCCGGGCAAGTCGACACCGCTCATGCGCGTTTGTGCGGTGAAGGGCACAAACTGGGCATCCAGCGATGCAGCGTTCAATTCTGGGAGCTTGAATTTCTGCCGCGCCAGCACCACGATGCTGCGGCCTTCGGGTGTTTCATCGGCCACAGAAGCCAACTGCGCGGCGTCGCCCAGCGCGGCTTCAGCGACGCCCGGCGCCGGGGCAAACGCGCTGGCCTGGCGGTTGCCCAGGGTGATGGTGCCGGTCTTGTCGAGCAGCAACACATCCACGTCGCCAGCGGCTTCCACCGCGCGGCCAGAGGTGGCAATTACGTTGGCCTGCATCATGCGGCTCATGCCCGCGACGCCGATGGCCGAGAGCAGGCCCGCGATGGTGGTGGGAATCAGGCACACCAGCAGCGCCACCAGCACGACCAGACTCACGGGTTTGCCCGCGCCGCTGACGGCCACGCCAAACTGCGAGAACGGCAGCAAGGTGACCACCACGCCCAGGAACACGAGGGTCAGCGCCACCAGCAGAATGGTCAACGCAATCTCGTTGGGCGTCTTCTGGCGCTTGGCGTTCTCGACCATGGCGATCATGCGGTCGATAAAGGTCTCGCCAGGGTTGACCGAGACGCGCACCACGATCCAGTCGGACAACACCCGCGTGCCCCCGGTGACGGAGCTGAAGTCGCCGCCCGACTCGCGGATCACCGGGGCCGATTCGCCGGTAATGGCGCTCTCGTCCACCGAGGCCACACCCAGAATCACTTCGCCATCGGCCGGCACGGTGTCACCCGCCTCCACCAGCACCACGTTGCCACGCTTGAGCTGGCTGGCTTCGAGGGGCAGCCAGGTCATCGCTTCGCGCGTGGCGGGCAGATCGGCGCCCTTGGGCAACTGCTTGGCCCAGGTCTCCTTTTTGAGCCCGCGAAGCGATGCCGCCTGCGCCTTGCTGCGCCCTTCGGCCAAGGCCTCAGCCATGTTGGCAAAAAGGACCGTGAACCACAGCCACAGCGCGACCAAGGCGGTAAACAGGGTGGGTTCGGAGACTGCCAGCGCGGTGGTGAAAGCGCTGCCCACGTACACCACAAACATCACCGGATTGCGCCACTGCACGCGCGGATCCAGCTTCTTGAACGCCTCCAGAAGCGCGGGACGCAAAAGCGCGGGGTCGAACAGGGTCGGGGTTGTGTTGCGTGTCATTTCAGGGGCTCCACCAGCGTGAGGTGCTCAACCACCGGGCCAAGGGCCAGGGCGGGAACGTAGTTCAAAAGACCCACCAGCAGCACGGTGCCGATCAGCAGTCCGACAAAGAGCGGCCCGTGCGTGGGCAGCGTTCCCGCAGTGGCGGCTGCACGCTTCTTGCTCGCCAGCGAGCCCGCCATGGCCAGCACCGCGACGATGACGCCAAAGCGCCCGAACCACATGGCTGCCGCCAGCAACACGTTGTAGAAAGGTGTGTTGGCCGAGAGGCCGGCGAACGCACTGCCGTTGTTGTTGGCGGCCGAGGTCAAGGCATACAAGATTTCACTGAAGCCGTGCGGCCCCGGGTTCAAAATGCCCGCCCGCCCCGCTTCGGTGCTGACGGCCAGGCCGGTGCCGAGCAGCACCAGCAAGGGCGTGATGAGAATGGCGAGCGAGACCATCTTCATCTCGCCCGCTTCGATTTTCTTGCCCAGGTATTCGGGCGTGCGGCCGATCATCAGCCCGGCAATGAACACCGCCAGCATGGCGAACACCAGCATGCCGTAGAGGCCCGTGCCGACCCCGCCGAACACCACCTCGCCCAACTGCATCAGCACCATGGGCACGGCGCCGCCCAGCGGCGTGAAGCTGTCGTGCATGCTGTTGACCGCGCCGCAACTGGCCGACGTGGTGACCGCTGCAAACAGGGTCGAGGCGTTGATGCCGAAGCGCGCCTCCTTGCCCTCCATGTTGCCGCCGGGCTGCGTAGCGCTGACCGCCTGGTCCACCCCCAGCGCGGTGAGCGCCGGATTGCCTTCTTGCTCGGCCCAGTTGACAGTGACGGCAAAAACCACGAACAGCACCGTCATGGCAGCCAGCACGGCAAAGCCTTGGCGTCTGTCTCCCACCATGCGCCCGAACACCAGGCAGAGCGCGGCGGGGATGATGAAAATTGCCAGCATCTGCAGCGCGTTGGTGATCGCGCTGGGGTTCTCGAACGGGTGCGCAGAATTGGCGTTGAAGAAGCCGCCGCCGTTCGTGCCCAGCATCTTGATAGCCAATTGCGACGCCACCGGGCCCAGGGCCAGCTGCGTGCTGGCACCCTCGACGCCGGTGGTGCTCACATACGCCGACAAGGTCTGAATCACGCCCAGCCCGGCAAACGCCAGCGCCAGCAGAAACGACAGCGGCAGCAGCACCCACAGCGTGGCACGGGTGAGGTCGACCCAGACGTTGCCAATAGTCGCTGCGCTGTGCCGGGCAAAGCCGCGCACCAGCGCCACCACCACCACGATGCCGGTGGCGGCCGAGAGGAAGTTCTGCACCGCCAGGCCCAGCATTTGCGTCAGGTAGCTCATGGTGGTCTCACCGGCATAGCCCTGCCAATTGGTGTTGGTGACGAAGCTCACTGCGGTATTGAAGGCCGAATCGGCAGACACTGCAGCAAAGCCCTGCGGGTTCAGCGGCAACGGCATCTGCAAACGCTGCAAGGCGTACACAAGAAGCATTCCGAGGGTATTGAACAGCAGCAAGCCCAGGGCATAGCGCACCCAGCCCGTCTCTTGCGCTGCATCGACACCAGCCACCTGCCAAAGCGGCGACTCAAGCTTGCGACCCAGCGCGAAACGCCCGCCCATGACCGCGTCGATGGCGCGGGACAGCGGCCAGGCCAGTGCAAAAAGCACCAGCAAAAACGCTACCAGTTGTACGACAGCGCCGGTAGTCATGAAAAATCCTCAGGCCGCAGCAGCACGGCGACGAGGTACACAAAGAGCCCGCCCGCAAGTGCGCCTGCCATCCAGTGCCAGGCACTCATGGTCGTGCCTCCGGACGCTGCAACCGTTCGCAGCCCTTGACGAGCGCCACAGTCAGCAGCCAGAAAAGACCCGCCAGGGCCAGATAGATGATGTCCATTCCGTAATCCCTCACTACTTTGTTAGCGATAGCCAGATGCTAGAAACCGCAGCATCAAGTTGGTACCAAGAACCGAAGACAGGGCATCAAGAAAGCATCAAGACCTTCAGGCACGGCAACGCACGCATTTGCACACACGCTTGCCGCCTGCTTGCTTGGCGCACCCATTAAGCAGGCATCTTGATGATTTTTTGAGACCGGCCTGGCACTTCTTTGCAATTTATTGACGACTGCCGCGGGAGACTGATTGCCTGTCTTTCCCCACAGGAACTCTATGGCTTACGCCGCGTACAAGGAGCCGCCCGGCTCATCGCTCAGAAAACAGGCTGTCAATGAGGTGATCGATGTCACCGTGGCATCGGTCGATGCCTACCGGGTGCGCCGCGCCCTCGCATCGTGCGAAGGTGTCGGCGTTCTGCGCTGCGAACCCTTGCTTCACCCCGGGGCCGCCTATTCCAATGCGGCCGTTCGGGTGCGCCTGACCGTGGGCTTGCCCCCGCAGCGGTATGCCGGCCTGGTGCATGCCATCACGACCTGCGTTGAAGACGGCGAGATTGGCCCTCTGATGAGTTGGCATTCACACCTGCAACGGTGTGGAATGAACCATGGCGACTGAGGGGATCCCTGTGCTGGTGGCCGTCGGGGTCGTTTTCATCCCCCTCTTGTTGGCCAGATTCCTAGTCCGGCATTGTCCTCCCCGCACCGAGCAAGAGGCGCCTGGGGAGGTCGCGCCCGCCGAAGCCGGCAGCCCACGCTCCGTCCCCTTTTGAGCTTCAGCCGACGCCGGCTTTGACCGGCTTGCCTGGTTGCGCGGATTTCATTGAACCCGCGCAGATACCCCTATTTTTCGCAACCTCTGACGGATAAAAATCCATGAATTACCACAAACTTTTCCTTGCCTGCATCGCTGCAATGCCCGTCGCGGCCAGTGCCCAGCTCAGTGCCAACCTGGGGCTGACCAGCAGCTACAAGTTTCGCGGCCAAGACCAGGACACCCTCGGCAGCGACGGCTCCCTGCGCTCCAAAGCCGCCGCGCCCGCAATTCAGGGCGGCTTCGACTACACCTTTGGCGAGACAGGGTGGTACGTCGGGAACTGGAATTCAAATGTCCACTGGCTGCCAGGCAACAGCATGGAGATCGACCTGTACGGCGGGTACAAATTTTCCGCAGCCGGTATCGGCTGGGACCTGGGGGCCTTGACCTACCTCTACCCGGGGAACCAGAGCGGCAACACCACCGAGCTCTACGGCGCTGGCAGCTACGGAGGTGTGACGCTGAAGTACGCGCACACGATCTCCCAAGATTACTTCGGTGCCGCAGGCGCGAACTCGGGGTCCGGCCTGCGGGGTCGCAACACCGGCTACCTGAACCTCGGCGTGGCACACGAGATTGCGCCTTCGTTGACGCTGAAAGCCGCGCTCGGTTACACACGCTTCTCCCGCGACCTCAAGGACATGGGCGTGCGCAACTACCTCGACTACGCGCTCGGCGTGTCGTACGACCTGGGCGCAGGACTGAGCGTTTACGGAGGTGTGCAGGGCGCCAACCAACGGCGCGCCTACGGCGACGTCAACAAGGCACGCGCCCTCGTCTCCATCACCAAGGCGCTGTAAACGACGGCTGCGGCAGCTTTGCGGCGAACCGGTGCACATGCGACCGGACGCCGTGCAAGGGCTTTGATGCGTCCTATGTTGCACAAACCCTAGCGCCAGTTATTGCTAGCTAATAAATAGCTGAAAAGTATTACTGGATAAGCACTAGAACCGAAAACATCCATAATTTTTAGTCCATCGGCCACAACAACGGCTCCAATTGCTCGGGGGTCCTGCGCTGGCGGCTCGGGGTCGCTCGGCGCCTTCGCGCCCACCGGCTGCACCGCTCCCAGTTCCCGCCACCAAGGACAGTCCCGCGGTCCGTGCGCCGGCTCCACCGGCTCTCCCTGGCGCGGCATCAACAATTGCGCACCCTGCTGCGGCCCAAGCGTAAGCAGGGTTTCCGCGGGCTCGTCCCAGTCGTGCAGTGCCAGGTTGAACGTGCCCCAATGCACCGGCAGGAAGGCGCCGCCGCCCAGGAGGTCGAGCGCCTTGAGGGCGTTTTCCGGGCCGAGGTGGATGTCGCCCCAGGTGGGGTGGAAGGCGCCGACTTCGAGCATGACGAGGTCGAAGGGGCCGAAGCGCTCGCGGATGCGGGCGTATTCGGTGGTCAGGCCCGTGTCGCCGCTGAAGAACACGCGGTGGCGGGGCGACTCGATGACCAGCGAGGACCACAGCGTGGCGTTGCGGTCCTTCAGGCTGCGGCCCGAAAAGTGCTGCGAAGGCGCGGCGTGGATGGTGAGCTCGGTGCCGGGCACGGTGTGCGACTGCCACCAGTCGAGCTCGGTGATGCGCTCGGGCGCAATGCCCCAGGCCTGCAGGTGCGCGCCGACACCGAGCGAGGTGACGAAGGGGATGTTCGTCTTGGCCATCTGGCGGATGGTGGGGTAATCGAGGTGGTCATAGTGATCGTGCGAAATCACGACAACGTCGATGGGCGGCAGTTGCGACAGGCGCACCGGCGCTTTCTGAAAACGCTTGGGGCCAATGAGGCGGGACGGCGACGCACGCGGACCCCAGACCGGGTCGGTGAGCACGCGCAGGCCGTCAATTTCGATGAGCACGCTGGAATGCCCGAGCCAAGTCGCGCGCAGGCCGGACCCAGGCTTGCGGGCCCAGCGCTCGCGCGGGTCCACAGTGGGCAGCAGCCCCTGCGGCACGCGCCGGCCTTCCGAGAACATGAACTCGCGCAGGGTGGGGCGCGCGGCCGTGGTGTCGCGCAGGCCTGGCGGTATCGGGTACTGGTTGCGAAAGCCGCCCTCGGTCCACAGCGGGGAGGCCTGCATGCGCTCCAGGCGCAGACCAGCGGCACGTTTGCCCAATGACATCATGGTGTGGTTTTCGAAAATTCAAAAAACCACTGTACGCCCTTGGCGTTGGCGCTGCTGGCGGGCGGCAGCGGTCTCAGAAATGGCTTTAGCGCTTGCCCATGAAGGCAGCAAAGGCTTCGCGCGCCGCGGGCTCGCGCAGCATGCGGCCAAAGCTGGCGCCCTCTTCGGCCATGCGCTCGATGACCTGGCTTTCCTGGCCCAGCTTCATCAGCCGCTTGGTTTCCACCAGGGACGCCAGCGGCTTGGCGGCCAGCTTCTTCGCCTGCGCCTGGGCGATGGCGTTGCATTCGGTGGGGGGCACCACGCGGTTGACCAGTCCCACCTCCAGCGCCGCCTCGGCCATGAAAGGCTCGCCCAGCAGCAGCGCCTCAGCTGCGCGCTGATGGCCCATGAGGCGCGGCAGCAGCAGGCTGGAGCCCGCCTCGGGGCACAGGCCCAGGTTCACGAACGGCAACGAGAACATGGCGTTGTCGCCGGCATAGACCAGGTCGCAGTGCAGCAGCATGGTGGTGCCAATGCCCACGGCCGGGCCGCAGACGGCGGCAATCAGCGGCTTAGGGAAACGCGCGATGGCGTGCAGGAAGCGGTAGACGGGGGAATCCTGCGTGGCAGCCGGCTGCTGCAGAAAGTCGCTAATGTCGTTGCCGGCGCTGAAGACCGTCACATCGCCCTGGAGGACCACGGCGCGCACGCCGCCGTCCTGCGCGGCGGCCTGCAAGGCGTCGGCCAGCGCCGCGTACATGGCGGTGGTGATCGAGTTCTTCTTGGCTATCCGGTTGAAGGTGAGGGTGCAGACACCGGCTTCGGTGTGCTGGAGGATGTCTTGGGTCGTGGTCTGCGTCATGGTCTCTGTTGACGCGGCGGGGCGCCGCGTCATTCCTTGTAGTAAACGATCTGGTGGCTGGTGGCAAGCAGCGTGCCGGCCTCGTTCCACAGCTGCGCCGAGTGGTCGAAAAAGCCGTTGCGAAACTCCTGCCCGCGCGCCTGGCCAAGCAGATAGCCGTCGCCGGTGGCGGCCAAATCGGTCTGGCTGGCATGAAAGTACACCGTGATCGATACCGTGCCAGCCGGCACCTGGCGAGCGCGGCGCAGCCAGACGCGCGGAAAGAAGATGTCGGCCATGGCGGCCAGGCTGCAAAAGTCGAGCGCGCGCGGCGGCGCATCGCGCATCCACAACTGCGACAGGCTGTGGTCGCCGCTGCCGTCCCACACCGGGGGAATCGTTCCCGTGACGGGGCGCATTTCGTAGCGGCTGAGCCACTCCACACCAAACGCTGGCGGGATGGCCACCAAATCCCCAGGCCGAGGCACCTCGGGCGCAGGCGTGTCCGCTGCGCTCCAGGTGTCGCGCCGCACGGCGGTGACGGCCGTGCCGGTGGTGGTGACCACGGGCGCGCCGTCTGGGCCGGGCTGAAGGATGGACAAGGTCCAGTGCTGGGTCGAGCGGTTGGTGCGCACCGGCACCGCCTGGATTTGAAACTCGCCCGCGACCAGCCCGCCCCCGTAATTCACCGTCAGCGAGAGCGGGTCGCCCAGCAGTTCGGGGTGTTGAAGTACGGCGCGAAGCAATGTGGCTGCGGTGACACCGCCAAACGGCCCGACCATGTTCCAGTACGGCGCGGGCGCCACGCCTGTGTATTGCCCGGGCGCCTTCGCGTGCAATTGCAGGGCCTTGTCAAAGGGATGGGAAGAATCGGTCGTCATGCCCCCAAGTGTGCCCACAAAAGTACCCTCAGTGCGTCGTACTGGTGACTGGCTCGCTGCGAAATGTTGCCAGCGCGGCCACGGCTCGTGGCCACAGCGTGGCGGAGAACTGCGGGCGAAAGAAACCAAAATGCCCGATGCGCCCTGCCCCTACCGCGTGCGGGTCAAGGGTTTCCACGCGTGTGGGTGCCTGGCTGTAAAAGCCCACCAGATGCTCGATGCCGCGCAGCGTCATCAGCTCGTCGTCCGCCAGTGCCAAGGAAAGAATCGGAAAGCCCACGGCCGCGTAGCGCCGCTCGGCCGCCGCGCCCTCGGCGCCCATGCCGTAGCGCGGATGCAGGCACCAGCGGCGCCACTGGCGTATGACGCCGGCGGGCAGGTCGCCGATCATGCCCAGGCGTTTGCCCGGAAAGTAGCCGCACAAGCGTGTCGCCACCGGTACGATCAGCCCCCACAAAAGCGGCGCCATGCGCCGCACGCGCGGCGCCGTGTCGCGCCAGTACCCACTGCCCGCCGCCACGCCCAGCATGCCGTCGATGGCCGAGGTGTCCGCCATCAGCCCCGGCAACTGCGCGCCCAGGCTGTGGCCGATGAGGAACAGCGGCACCCCAGGCCGAGCGGCCTTCGCCGCTGCAACCACCGCTTCGTAGTCGTGCACCCAATCGGAAATCGTCGCGCGCACGGCGCGCATGGGCCCTTGCAGCGAATAGCCATGCCCCCGGTAGTCAAAGGTGGTGATGCGAAACCCCTGCCTCGCCAGCCACGCAGCAAACGCCGCATAAAAGTCCTGCCGAACCCCCATCGCCGCGCCAATCACGATGCTGGCGTGCACTGCCCCGTCTGGCTCGTAGACCCGCAGGGCCAGCGTAGTGTTTGCATCCACTCGCAGGGTTTCAGTTTTCACGCCATCTCCCCGAATGCCAGTCGAATGACCCCTTGTCTTCCCACCCCGCCCTCAAGGGTGTAGCGAGCGGGATGCGCTGCTAGGCGGACGGAGCACAGGAACCGGAACGTACTGAAGGTACGTGAGGATTCCGCGCACCGCCCAACAACGCAGATGGCCCGCTCGGTAGCCAGCCCTCCCACCCTCAAGGGCGTAGCGAGCGGCTGTCAGGCTAGGCGGACGGAGCGCAGCAACCGGAACGACCTTGCGGGTCGTGAGGATTGCGAGCACCGCCCAACGACGCATGGCAGTCGCTCGGTAGCCAGCTAAACCGATTCGAAGATGCCGGCGGCGCCTTGGCCGGTGCCCACACACATGGTCACCATCCCGTACTTCAGCTTGTGCCGCTTGAGCGCATGCACCACCGTCGCCGCACGAATCGCCCCGGTCGCCCCCAGCGGATGCCCCAGCGCAATCGCGCCGCCCATCGGGTTGACCGTGGCCGGGTCCAGGCCCAGCGTGCGCATGACGGCCAGCGACTGCGCGGCAAAGGCTTCGTTCAGCTCGTACCAGCCGATGTCTTCGTGCTTGAGGCCGGCGTAGCGCAGCGCGGCCGGAATCGCCTCGATCGGGCCGATGCCCATGAGCTCGGGCGGCACGCCGCGCGCCGCAAAGCTGACAAAGCGCGCCAGCGGGCTCAAGCCGAACTGCTTGACGGCCTTCTCGCTGGCCAGAATCAAGGCGCCCGCGCCGTCGCTCGTCTGCGAGCTGTTGCCGGCCGTGACGCTGCCCCGGGCGGCAAACACGGGCCGCAGTTTGCCCAAGGCTTCGAGCGTGGTGTCGGGGCGCGGGCCTTCGTCCAGGCTCACGGTGCGCTTCTTGGTGATCACTTCGCCAATGGCCAGGTCGGGCGTGCGCTCGGTGATCTCAAAAGGCGTGATTTCGTCGGTGAATTCGCCGGCCTGCTGGGCCTTGACCGCGCGCAAGTGCGATTCCAGCGCAAAGGCGTCCTGGTCTTCGCGCGACACCTTCCATTGCTGGGCCACCTTTTCGGCCGTCAGGCCCATGCCATAGGCAATGCCGACGTTCTCGTCGCGGGCAAACACTTCGGGGTTGAACGAGGGCTTGTTGCCGCCCATGGGCACCATGCTCATGGATTCGGCGCCACCGGCGATCAGCACGTCGGCCTGGCCCACGCGGATGCGGTCGGCGGCCATCTGGATGGCGCTCACGCCCGAGGCACAAAAGCGGTTGACCGTGATGCCGCCCACGGGGTGGTCAAAGACCAGGCCCATGGCGATACGGGCCATGTTCATGCCCTGCTCGCCCTCGGGGAACGAGCAGCCAATGATGGAATCCTCGATGGCCTTGGGGTCCAGCGTCGGCACCTGCAGCATGGCGCTGCGAATGGCGGCCACCAGCAGGTCGTCGGGACGGGTGTTCTTGAAGTAGCCACGGCCCGAGCGGCCAATGGGCATGCGCGTGGCGGCAACGATGTAGGCGTCTTGAACTTGTTTCATGGGGAGAACCTCAGGGTAAGGGCTGCGACTTCGGGGCGGCAGCGCCTGTCAATGTGGATAGGAATCAGGCTTTGGCGGCACCAAGGCGCATCCAGTCGGCCTTGTCTTTTTCGATGGCGGCCGGCAACGCGCCCAGCACGCCAGCGCGCAGTCGCTGCTTGGTCGCGGTGAACGAAGCCGGGTGGGCTTTCTTCAGGCGGTCCACCTGCGCCTGCACGGCCGTGGCCAGCGCCTCGGGCGCGACCGCTTCGTCGAGCAAACCGGCCTGCACGGCAGCCGCTCCGCCATAGGCCAGGCCAGTGCCCACCAGGTGCAGATGCGGCGTCGCCACCCGCTCGCGCAGAGCTTCGAGCGCGAAGTACGGCAGCGTCATGCCGATCAGCACCTCATTGGCCTGGAACGTCGCCCCTGCGTTCAAGCCGATGCGCACATCGGCACACTGGAGCAGAAACAGGCCCATGGCCATCGCATGGCCCGAGCAAGCGGCAACCACCGGGTGCGGATACGACAGCAGCCGCTGGGCCAGTTGTGCGCCACCGGTGAGCATCTGGAACGTTGCCTGGGGGTCGCCGGCCTTGAACACCGACAAATCGAACCCGCCAGAAAAAACACCCGGACGGCCGGTGAGCACCACGATGGCCTTGTCGGCCTCGGCCCGATCCAGCGCAGCATGGAGCGCGGCCTGCATGGCGGGCCCCACGGCGTTGGCCTTGCCATCGTCCATGGTCAGCGTGGCCACACCGTCGGCAAAAGCGTAGGAAACCAAATCAGTCATGTGTCTCTCCAGGGGCGCGGCGGCGCTCAATTCCTTACGGGCTTGCCCGTGCTCAGCATGCCCAGAATCCGTTCCTGCGTTTTCGGGTGCTCGATCAGCGAGCAGAAGGCCTTGCGCTCCATGGCCATGAGGTATTCCTCGCTGACCAGCGCACCGGCATCCACGTCGCCGCCGCAGACCACACCCGCGATCAGGCTGGCAATGTGGAAGTCGTGCGCGCTGATGAAGCCGCCATCGCGCATATTGACCAGCTGCGCCTTGATGGTGGCGATGCCGCTGCGGCCGGCCACGGGGAACAATCGCTTGTGCGGTGCGCGCCAGCCGCTGCGGGCCATGGCCTTGGCTTCGTTCAGCGCGACAAACAGCAGTTCGTCCTTGTGCGGCACGATGAGGTCACTGTCGAGCAGGTAGCCCAGCTTGCGCGATTCGAGCGCGCTGGTGCCCACCTTGGCCATGGCGGCGGCGGAGAAGCCTTCGGTCAGGAACGGCAGCACGTCCTTGGAGGTGGACTGCGCCATGTTTTCCGCCGCGCGGCGGGCGATGTAGGTCAGGCCGCCGGCACCAGGCACCAGGCCCACGCCCACTTCCACCAGGCCGATGTAGCTCTCCATGTGCGCCACGCGGCGGGCCGAATGCACGGCCAGCTCGCAGCCGCCGCCCAGCGCCAGGCCCCGGATGGCCGAGACCACGGGCACGTTGGCGTAGCGGATGCGCAGCATGGTGTTCTGCAGCTCCTGCTCAGCACCTTCGATGGCACTGACACCCGCAACCATGAACGCGGGCAGCATGGCCTGCAGGTCGGCGCCGGCGCTGAAGGGCTCGTCGCCCGACCAGACCACCACGGCCTGGTAGTCTTTCTCGGCGATGTCCACCGCCAACGCCAGGCCCTCGGCCACATCGGGGCTGATGGCGTGCATCTTGGTCTTGATGCTGGCAATGACGACTTCGTCGTCCAGCGTCCACAGGCGGATGGCGTCGTCTTCGTGCAGCGTCTTGCCGGCCGTCTTGTAGTCAGGCAGGGCCTCGCCCAGAAGTTTTTCAGGAAAATACTGCTTTTCGTAGACAGGCAAAGCGCGGCGCGCTACAAATTTATTAGCAGATGCGCTCCACGAGCCTTGCGCGGTGTGCACGCCACCGGCCTCGGCCACGGGGCCCTTGAAGACCCACTCGGGCAGCGGCGCCTTGGAGAGTGCCTTGCCGGCGTCGATGTCTTCCTGGATCATCTTCGCCACTTCGAGCCAGCCCGCCTCTTGCCACAGCTCGAAGGGGCCCTGTTTCATGCCAAAGCCCCAGCGCATGGCCTGGTCGATGTCGCGCGCGTTGTCGGCAATCGTGGCCAAGTGCACGGCGGCGTAGTGGAAGCTATTGCGCAGAATGGCCCACAGGAACTGCCCCTGCGCGCCTTCGGCATGGCGCAGGAGTTTCAGGCGTTCGGCGGCGGGCTTCTTGAGCATGCGCCCGTACACCTCGTCGGCCTTCTGGCCGCCGGGCACGTACTCTTCGCCTGCCAGGTCGAAGCGCAGCACATCGCGGCCGACCTTTTTGTAGAAGCCGGCCTTGGCCTTCTGGCCCAGGTTGCCCAGGTCGAGCAACTTTTGCAGGACGGCAGGGGTGCCGAAACTTTCGTAAAACGGATCGGTTTCAAGGCTCAGGTTGTCCTGCAGCGTCTTGATGACGTGGGTCATGGTGTCCAGCCCCACCACGTCGGCGGTGCGGAAGGTGCCACTGCTCGCACGGCCGAGCTTCTTGCCGGTGAGGTCATCCACCACGTCAAACGTGAGGCCGAAGTTCTCGACTTCCTTCATGGTCGCCAACATGCCGGCAATGCCGACGCGGTTGGCGACGAAGTTGGGCGTGTCGTGCGCGCGCACCACGCCTTTGCCCAGGCCGCTGGTCACAAAGGCTTCGAGCTGGTCGAGCACTTCGGGGGCCGTGGTGGGGGTGTTGATCAGCTCCACCAGCGTCATGTAGCGCGGCGGGTTGAAGAAGTGGATGCCGCAGAAGCGCGGCTTGATGTTCTCGGGCAGCGCCTCGGAGAGCTTGGTGATCGACAGGCCCGAGGTGTTCGACGCCACGATGGCGTTCGGATTGACGAAAGGCGCTATTCTTTTGTAAAGGTCGAGCTTCCAGTCCATGCGCTCGGCGATGGCCTCGATGATGAGGTCGCAGCCCTGCAACTGCTCCAGGTGCTCTTCGTAGTTGGCCTGGCCAATCAACGCGGCGTCGTCCGCCACGCCCAGCGGCGAGGGCTTGAGCTTCTTCAGGCCTTCAACGGCCCTCATCACGATACCGTTCTTCGGGCCTTCTTTTGCCGGCAGATCGAACAGCACCACGGGCACCTTGACGTTGACCAGGTGCGCGGCAATCTGCGCACCCATCACGCCTGCGCCGAGCACGGCGACTTTCTTCACTTGAAATCTGGACATTGATTGTTCTCCGTGGAGCCCGCAGAAGCGGAGCCTCCGTTGTCAGGCACCCCGCGACTGGCGCCGGGCAGACGGGGGTGGTTTACTGGACGCGAATCCAGGTTTGGGTGCGACCGAAGGGGCCGAAGGAGCCGCGCACCTGGAGCTTCTTGCCGCCTTCGATGGGCGTCATGCGCAGGGTATAGTTGCGGCCGTTCTCGGGGTCAAGAATCTTGCCGCCCTCCCAGACCTCCTTGTCCTCGGCCTTTTTGGCGTTGCGGATGATCTCCAGCCCCAGCAGCGGCTTGTCCTTGCGGTCGTCGCTGCACTCGGTGCACAGGTCGCCTGGCTTGGCATCCTTGAGCAGGCGCTTTTCCAGAACACCGTTCAGCGTGCCGTTGCCGGTGTCCTTGATGCGGATTTCCGCCTTGGCCTCACCGGTCTTGTCGTCGATATTGCGCCACAGACCCTCAGGGCTCATCTGGGCCAGGGCCGGGGCGGTAAGCACTACTAAACCGATAGCTGTCAACGCTTTGTTCATGGGCGCTCCTGGGTCAAAAAGGGTTGAAAATCCGCACCACGCACTCAGGCCAGCGCCAGATCGGTTTCCATCAGCGGCTTGGCACCTGCGCGCGCGGTGCGCATCAGGCTGGCGGTCTCAGGGAACAGCTTGGCGAAGTAAAAGCGCGCCGTCTGCAGCTTGGCACCGTAGAACGGGTCGGTATTGCCGGCGGCAATCTGGCGCAGCGCGACCTGGGCCATGCGGGCGAAGAAGTAGCCAAACACCAGGTGGCCGGCGACGCGCAGGTAGTCCACGGCTGCGGCGCCGACTTCGTCGGGGTTCTGCATGCCACGGAACCCCAGCTCGGTGGTGAATTTGGTCATCTGCTCGGCCAAGCCGGCAATCGGGTTGATGAACTCGGCCATCTTCTCGTTCACGCCCTCTTCCTGCACCAGCGCACCGACGAGTTTGCCGAACTTCTTCAGCGTGGCGCCGTTGTTGCCCAGGATCTTGCGGCCCAGCAGGTCGAGCGACTGAATGGTGTTGGTGCCTTCGTAGATCATGTTGATGCGCGCGTCGCGCACGAACTGCTCCATGCCCCATTCCTTGATGTAGCCGTGGCCGCCGAAGACCTGCTGGCACATCACCGTGGCGTCAAAACCGTTGTCGGTAATGAAGGCCTTCACGATGGGGGTCAGCAGCGCGAGCATTTCGCCCGAGTCCTTGCGCACCTTCTCGTCGGTGTGGTGCAGTTCCTTGTCGAGCAGCATGGCGCAGAAGATCGAGAGCGCACGGCCGCCTTCGGCGTAGGCCTTGGCCGTGAGCAGCATCTTGCGCACGTCGGGGTGCACGATGATGGGGTCGGCGGGTTTGTCCTTGGCTTTGGTGCCCGAGAGGCTGCGCATCTGGATGCGGTCCTTGGCGTAGGCCAGTGCATTTTGGTACGCCACTTCGGTGAGACCCAGCGACTGGTTGCCCACACCCAGGCGGGCGGCATTCATCATGACGAACATGGCCGCCAGGCCCTTGTTGGGCTGACCCACCAGGCTGCCAATGGCGCCGTCGATGTTGATCTGCGCCGTGGCGTTGCCATGGATGCCCATCTTGTGCTCCAGCGCGCCGCAGAAAATCGGGTTGCGCTCGCCCAAGCTGCCATCGGCATTCACCTTGAACTTCGGGACAGCAAACAGGCTGATGCCTTTGCTGCCCACCGGTGCATCGGGCAGGCGCGCAAGCACCAGGTGCACGATGTTTTCGGTCATGCCATGCTCACCGGCGCTGATGAAGATCTTGTTGCCAGTGATCTTGTAGGAACCGTCGGCCTGTGGTTCGGCCTTGGTGCGCAGCAGGCCCAGGTCGGTGCCGCAGTGCGGCTCAGTCAGGCACATGGTGCCGGTCCACTCGCCGCTGGTGAGCTTGGGCAGGTAAATCTTTTTCTGCTCGTCGGTGCCGTGCGCGTGCAGGCACTCATAAGCGCCGTGCGAGAGGCCGGGGTACATGGTCCAGGCCTGGTTGGCCGAGTTCATCATCTCGTACATGCACTGGTTGAGCACGAACGGCAGGCCCTGGCCGCCGTATTCGGTGTCGCAGGAGAGTGCCGGCCAGCCACCTTCGACGTACTTGGTGTAGGCGTCCTTGAAGCCCGTGGGGGTCTTGACTTCGTGCGTGGCCTTGTCGAGCGTGCAGCCCTCGGTGTCGCCGCTGATATTGAGCGGGAAGATCACGTCGGTGGCGAACTTGCCCCCTTCTTCGATTACCGCGTTGATGGTGTCGGCATCCACTTCCGCGTGCGGCGGCAGGCTCTTGAATTCTTCGACGACGTTGAACACCTCATGCATGACGAATTGCATGTCGCGCAGGGGCGGCGTGTAGGTAGGCATGGTGACTCCTTGGGTTTACTTGTGGGTGGCAGAGGCGCCCGGTGTCGGCGCGGGGGCCGAGAAGCGAGCAAGAATGTTGTCAAAACCGGTCAGCGCCCGGCCAAGCGAGCCGGGGTTCTTCAGAAAACGTGCTTCGTAGTGCAGCGCCAGGATCAGGCCGTGAATTTCGAAAAGCATCTGGTCTTCGTTCACGTCGGCGAGCAGTTCGCCGCATTCTTTGGCCTGGACGATGGCGCGGCGCATGGCGCTGTGCCAGGTCATGACCGACTCGGCCAGCGCATCGCGCACGGGGCCCGGGCGGTCGTCGAACTCAACGGCGCCGCTGATGTAGATGCAGCCCGAATCGATTTCCACCGAGGTGCGCTGCATCCAATTGGCAAACAGCGCACGCAGCCGTGCGACACCGCGCGGCGCCGACAGCGCCGGGTAGAAAACTTCCTGCTCAAAGCAGTGGTGGTATTCGCGTACCACGGAAATCTGCAGTTCTTCGCGCGAGCCGAAGTGGGCGAACACGCCCGACTTGCTCATGCCCATGAGTTCGGCGAGCGCGCCAATCGACAGGCCTTCCAGCCCGATGTGGGTCGCCAGGCCCAAGGCTGCCTCGACGATGGCCGCCTTGGTCTGCTGCCCTTTTTGCAAGGCGCGCGAGCCTGCAGCGCGCGGGCGTGGCGTGCGGGCAGTGGGAATGGTAGACGAAGCAGAGGGCATGGCCGTAGAAAAACGAACGATCGTTCTATTCTGCAGCAAATTCTGCCTGGGGTCACCTCCCCTTTAAAAAATAGAGGCGCGCACCCAAAAAGGTGGGTCAGAGCATATGGGCCAGGCAGGCATCAAGCTGCTCCGTCGGCAAACGCCGAAACTGCGAGCGCGCAAAACGCTGCAGGCGGCCCTGACAAAAGGCGATAAGCGTGCTGGCCGCGACCTGGGCGTCGGCCGTAGGCGCGGCAGAGCCGCCCTGCTGCGCCGCTTCGCGCAGGCATTGGCGCAACTGCGACTCCAGGCGCTCAAAGCATTGGCCGGCACGCGCTTGCAGGCGCTCGTGCTCCAGCAGCAGCGCATCGCCCGCCAGAACCTTCGCCAGGCCTGGGTTGCGCTCGCAAAATTGCAGCAGCAAGGTGACGATGCGCATAGCCTTGGACGCGGGCGGCTCGCCCTCTGCGGCAGCGATCTGGGCACTGCGGGTAAACAGCGCCTCTTCGATGAAATCGAGCAGCGCATCGAACATCTGCGCCTTGCTGGCGAAATGCCGGTACAGCGCCGCCTCGCTGACCGACAGGCGCGCCGCCAAGGCTGCCGTGGTGATGCGTTCGGCACCCGGCGCCTCCAGCATGGCAGCAAGCGCTTGAAGAATCTGCGCGCGCCGCTCACCGGGTTGGGGGCGGCGCTTGGGTGCAGCGGCGGCGGGCTCGGGGGTATCGATCGGCATGGGGCTCATTCTCCTGGCGGTCGTGCGCCCGAAAACGTGTCCGTGGTGAACACCAGCCGCACCCGCAAACCGCGCTGGCCGGCGCCGCTGCCAAGCTCCAGCGCAGCGCCATGGGCACGGGCGATTTCATCGGCAATCGGAAGCCCCAGGCCCGTGCCTTCCCCAGCGGTGCCGGGGACACGGTAGAAGCGTTGCAGTACCTTGTTGTATTCCGTGTGCGGCACGCCGGGGCCATCGTCTTCGACTTCCAGGTAGGGCTCCAGGGTGCCCCGGCGCATGCAGCGGCCGCAACGAATCGTCACGCTGCCACCTGCCGGCGTGTATTTGATGGCGTTGTCCACCAGATTGGACAGCAGTTCGCGCAATAGCCAGCCGTGTCCGGTGGCATGGACGGATTCGGCCTCCAGCCCCAGGTCGATGCCCTTGGCCTCGGCTGCATCGAGGTGCAGTTCCAGGGCGGTCTCGCACAGTTGCCGGAGATCCGCGCGCTCCATGGCGGAGGCATCGACATTGCGCGCATCGGCGCGCGAGAGCGTGAGCAACTGGTGCGCGAGCTGTGAGGTGCGCCGCGTGGCAGCGCGCAGTTTCTCGATCTCTTCAACTCCTAATGTGATAGCTAGAGAGTCTTGATGAATAAGCGGTAGAGCCGAATTTTTATCAAAATTCCTGGCTCTCCCACCGGAGCGCGCAAGCAAGGCCCAGGCCTCCACCTGCGCCTGCAGCCCGGCCAGCGGTGTGCGCAATTGGTGGGCCGCATCGGCGACGAAGCGGCGCTGGCCATCCACCTGCGCACGGACCATGTCGAACAAATGGTTGAGTGCGTGCACCAGCGGGCGCACCTCCGCAGGCGACGTGGCCTCGTCGATCGGGTTGAGGTCGCGCGGCGAGCGGTGCTCTACCGCCGTGGCCAGGTCCACCAGCGGTTTGAAAGCATGGCCCACCGACCAGTAAATCGCCAGCCCAGCCGCTGCGATCAGCAGCAGGTTGGGCAGCAAGAGACGCATCATCAACTGCTGCAACCACTGTTGGCGCGGATCGGACCCGTCGGCCAGCGCCACCACCAGCTCTCCGGCGTTGGTCTCCCCCCGCTGCACCGCCACCCGGTAGGTCACGCCGCCGTACTCGACGCTGTGAAACTCCGCGGCTGTCGTTGCCGGCAACGGCCCTTGCACCCAGTCGTCGCCGAGCAGCAGTTCACCATTCACCCGGCGCACGCTGAACGCCGTGTACTCGCCGCTGCGGCGCAGGAACTCCTCGACCGCCGGCGCCAGCATCAGCAGCGGCTCGGTTCCCGGCGTGGTGGCTGCCACCACCGAATCGGCCAGCCCCGGCAGCAAGCGCAGCAGGCGCTGGTCGTGCTGTACCGCGGCATCATCGGCGGAGCGAAAATCGACCCAGGCCGAGGCCAGCACCAGGGCAAAGAGGGGCAGCACCAGCAAGAGCAGCAGGCGGTTGCGCAGGTCGGACGTCAGCGCCCGCAGGCTCGGGCGTGCCATTTAGCGGGCGGTGGCTTCTACGAGTTCGAGCCGGTAGCCAAAGCCCCGAATCGAGCGCAGCGCGATGCCATGCGGTTCGAGCTTGCTGCGCAGGCGCGAGACATAGACCTCGACGGCGTTGGGCGTGATTTCCTTGTCCCAGCCGGTGAGCGCCTGCAGCAGCTTGTCTTTGCTGGCGGGTTTGGGGGCATGGATCAGCAGGTATTCCAGCACTGTCCATTCGCGCGGCCCAAGCTCAATGGCCGTGGCGACAGCGCCTTCGGCGCCGACGATGCTGGCGCGGCGGTTCGCGCTGTCGAGTTCCAGCGGGCCAAAGGAGAGCACGGCCGTGGTCGCGGCCTGCGAACGGCGCAGCAGCGCCCGCAGGCGCGCCAGCAGCTCGGGCAGCTCAAAGGGCTTGACCATGTAGTCGTCGGCGCCCAGGTCCAGCCCCTGCACCCGGTCCTGCAACGCGTCGCGTGCGGTGAGGATCAGCACCGGCATGGCGGGGTTGGCCATTTCGGGTCGGCGCAGCAAACGCGTGAGTTCCAGGCCATCAATGCCCGGCAGGCCGATGTCGATCACGCCGATATCAAAGGATTCCCGCGCCAGCACCTCCTGGGCGCGCTCGCCGCTGCCCACCCAGTCCACGGCGTAGCCGGCGTCGGCGAGCCCCAGCTTGATGCCGCTGGCGACCATGACGTCATCTTCAACAAGCAGCAAGCGCATGCAGAGCCCTTTCAGCCTCAGCTGTTGCTGATCATGGTGCCGAACGCCTGGTCCGACAAAATCTCCAACAGCATGGCGTGCGGCACACGGCCGTCCACGATGTGCACCGCCTTCACGCCGGCCTTGGCAGCGTCCAGCGCGCCGGCAATCTTGGGCAACATGCCGCCCGAGATGGTGCCGTCGGCAATCAAGGCGTCGATCTCGCGCGACGTGAGGTCGGTCAGCAAGTCGCCGGCCTTGTTGAGCACGCCGGGAATGTTCGTCAGCATGATCAGCTTTTCGGCCTGGAGCACGGTGGCCAGCTTGCTGGCCACCAGGTCGGCATTGATGTTGTAGCTCTCGTTGTGTTCGCCAAAGCCAAGCGGGCTGATGACGGGGATGAAGGCGTCGTCCTGCAGCGCCTTGACCACGCTTGGGTCGATGCTGACGATCTCGCCCACCTGCCCCACATCGTGCTCCAGCGCCGGATCGGTGTGGTCCGTCATGCGCAGCTTGCGCGCCCGGATCAGGCCGCCGTCGCGTCCCGTCAGGCCCACGGCCTTGCCGCCGGCCTGGTTGATGAGGCCGACGATGTCCTGCTGCACCTCGCCCGCCAGCACCCACTCGACGACCTCCATGGTCTCGGCGTCGGTCACGCGCATGCCTTGAATGAAATGGCCCTTCTTGCCCAGGCGCGAGAGCGCCGCCTCGATCTGCGGGCCACCGCCGTGCACCACCACCGGGTTCATGCCGACGAGCTTGAGCAACACCACGTCTTCGGCGAAATCAGCCTGCAACTCTGGGTCGGTCATGGCATTGCCGCCGTACTTGATGACGATGGTCTTGCCGTGAAACTTTCGGATATAGGGCAGCGCCTGGGCCAGGATCTCGGCCTTGTCGCGTGGGCCAAGGTTTTGCAGCGTGTCTGTCATGGAAAAGCGCCCCGGGGCGGGTAGAGGGGAAGCGCAAATTGTGCCGCATGTGCGGCGCGGCCATGGCCCAGGCTCAGGACGCGATCCAGTACGCCAGCACGACCAGCGCCAGCACCAGGGTGAGCCAGCCCAGCAGCAGCCAGCGCCAAAGCCCCGGAGCCTTGCGCATCTCCAGGTATTCCAGAATGACCAGCGCGCCCTTGATGCCGGAAAACACCAGCACCAGCAGCACCGGCAGCATGGCGCCATGGCCAAAAAAACCGCCCTCGCCGAGCCCGAAGGTGAGCCCGGTCAGCAGCACCAGCAGGACCCAGGTCTTGCCAATCGTCAAACGGAACATGGTAGGCCTTTCATCGCATCACATAGACCAGCGGGAACAGCACGATCCACAGCAGATCGACCATGTGCCAGAACGCCGCCCCGGTCTCCAGTGCGTGCAGGTCGCCACGGCCATAGTCCCCGCGCCGCACGCGCCACCACAGCCAGGCGAGCGCCAGCAAGCCGACCAGCACATGCAGGAAGTGAAAGCCCGTGAGCAGCAGGTAGAACATGTAGAAGGTGTTGGTCGATAGATCGACCCCCTCGGCCAGCTTGCCGGCGTACTCCCACAGCTTGACACCCACGAAACCACTGCCGCACGCCAGCGCGCCGAGCAGCCAGCGGGCGCAGGCCACGCGCGCATCACGCCCCATGGCTTGCACGGCGGACGCCACGCAGGCGCTGCCGGAGATCAGCAGCACGGTGTTGAGCGCGCCGGTGTGCAGGTTGAGCGTGGCCTGCGAAGCGTTGAACAGCGCCAGCTCCTGCGTGCGCGCAAAAGCGTAGCTGACGAACAGGATGGCAAAGGTCAGCAGCTCCATCAGGATCACCAGCCACACCCCCAGGTCGCCGCGCAAGCGCGGCGCTGCTCTCACGCGGGCAGTCGGTTGCGATGGGCTGGCGAGGCCAGGGAGCGGTGCAAAAACGGGGGTGGGAGACGGCATGGGTCGTAGAGGGGATAGGCACCCTCTAACAGGGAGAGCGCCTTGGAGGGCCATTCTGCAAGCGACGGAAGCAAAAACAACACGCCGAAGACAAAAGATTCACTTGAAATGAATCTTATTGATTATGATCAACAAAATCAAGGGTTAACCCGATAAGGTTTGACCCTGTAATTTCGCAACCAGAGAAGGACCACCATGAGCCAAGGCTTCACCAGCCAGACGGCGCGCAATATTTTCTACGGCGGCACGATGTTCTTCGTGCTGGTGTTTGCGGCGCTGATCTTCAATTCCGAAACCAAGATTCCAGCGCGCTCCAAGGCGCAGGAGATCACCCCGGCAGTGGTGCGCGGCAAGCACTTGTGGGAATCGCGCAACTGCATTGGCTGCCACACGCTGATGGGTGAGGGTGCTTACTTCGCGCCCGAGCTGGGCAATGTGTACGAACGCCGCGGGCCCGACTTCATCAAGGGCTGGATCAAGGCCATGCCGACACACGCCCCCGGCCGCCGCCAGATGCCCCAGTTCAACTTCAGCGAGCAGCAGCTCGACGACCTGGTCGAGTTTCTGCGCTGGACCAACGGCATCGACGACGAGAAGTGGCCACCGAACATTGAAGGCTGAGCACCGGCACTCCCCGCTGCCACCCACCAAACCTTCACGAACTCACCATGAAAATTCCAACGCTTAAATACCAGTCGCAAGCTGTCGCCAAGCTGTACTTCGTTGCTGCGCTGTGCCTGTTCACCGGCCAGATCCTCTTCGGCCTGACGCTCGGCCTGCAGTACGTCATCGGCGACCTGTTCTTCCCCGCCATTCCGTTCAACATCGCGCGGATGGTGCACACCAACCTGCTGATCATCTGGCTGCTGTTCGGCTTCATGGGCGCCGCCTACTTCATGGTGCCCGAGGAGAGCGAAACCGAACTCTGGAGCCCGCTCTTCGCCAAGATCCTGTTCTGGGTGTTCCTCGCCGCCGCCGTGGCCACCATCCTGGGCTACCTGCTGGTGCCCTACGCCTCGCTCGCCAAATGGACCGGCAACGACTTTCTTGCCACCATGGGCCGCGAGTTCCTGGAGCAGCCGCTGCCGACCAAGCTGGGCATCGTGGTGGTCTGCCTGGGCTTTCTGTTCAACCTCACCATGACAGTACTCAAAGGCCGCAAGACCGCGATTTCGCTGGTGCTGATGATGGGCCTGTGGGGCCTGGCGATCATGTTCCTGTTCAGCTTCGTGAACCCCGACAACCTGGTGCGCGACAAGATGTACTGGTGGTTCGTGGTGCACCTGTGGGTGGAAGGCACCTGGGAGCTGATCATGGCATCCCTGCTGGCCTTCGTGCTGATCAAGACCACCGGCGTGGACCGTGAAGTGATCGACAAATGGATGTACATGATCGTTGCCTTCGCGCTCATCTCGGGCATCCTGGGCACCGGCCACCACTTCTACTTCATCGGCTTGCCTGGCTACTGGCATTGGGTCGGCGGCGTGTTCTCCGCACTCGAACCGATTCCGTTCTTCATGATGACGCTGTTCGCCTTCAACATGGTGCAGCGCCGCCGCCGCGAGCACCCCAACCAGGCCGCCGTGCTCTGGGCCGTGGGCACTTCCGTGATCGGCTTCCTGGGCGCTGGCGTCTGGGGCTTCATCCACACGCTCAGCAGCGTGAACTACTACACGCACGGCTCGCAAGTCACCGCCGCGCACGGCCACCTCGCCTTCTACGGCGCCTATGTGCTGGTGGTGCTGGCCATCATCAGCTACGCCATGCCCCTGATCCGCGGCCGCGAGGCCAACCCCATGCGCGCCCAGCGCGCCGAGATGTGGAGCTTCTGGATCATGAGCATCGGCATGGCCGTGATGGTGCTGGCGCTCAGCGGCGCCGGCATCCTGCAAGTGTGGCTGCAACGCATGCCCACGAGCGGCGCCATGGGCTTCATGGCCACACAAGACCAGCTCTCTTTCTTCTACTGGGTGCGCATCGCCGGTGGCGTGATGTTCCTGACAGGGCTCATCACCTACCTGTCGAGCTTCTTCATCGGCCCCGCTGCCGACGAGCAGGAAGTGGCCGCCATTCCCGGCAGCCGCCTGCAACGGGCCTGAGCATGGCCTACGCCGAGCACACAGGCCCATCGGCGGGCGCCCCTGCGGGGGCGCCGGGCGCGGTAGCCATCCCCTCTGGCCCCTGCGTCCCCTACTACGCCGCGCAGGCAGGCGAATGCGCGCTCTTCGAGCACTGCTTCACCCAGCAACTGCCACTGCTCATCAAGGGCCCGACGGGCTGCGGCAAGACGCGCTTCGTCGAGCACATGGCGGCGCGCCTGGCGCGCCCTTTGATTACCGTCTCGTGCCACGACGACCTGAGCGCCGCCGACCTGGTCGGCCGCCACCTGATCGGCCACGGCAACACCGTCTGGGCCGACGGGCCGCTAACCCGCGCGGTGCGGGAAGGCGCCATCCTGTACCTCGACGAAGTGGTCGAAGCGCGCAAGGACACCACCGTGGTGCTGCACCCGCTGGCCGACGACCGGCGCGTGCTGCCGATCGAGCGCACCGGCGAGCTGATCGCCGCGCCGCGCGAGTTCATGCTCGTCATCTCGTACAACCCCGGCTACCAGAACCTGCTCAAGGGGCTCAAACCCAGCACCCGCCAGCGCTTCACAGCGCTCACGCTGGACTACCCTGAACCGGCGGTCGAGCGCGCCATCCTGGAGCGCGAAGGCCGCGCCACGCCGGAGATTGCCGCGCGCCTGGTGCAGCTCGCGCAGGCCCTGCGGCGCCTGACCGACCACGACCTGGAAGAAACCGCCAGCACCCGCTTGCTGGTGATGGCGGCGCGCCTGGTCGCCTCGGGCCTGCCCCTGCGCGAGGCCTGCCGCGCCGCCGTGGTCGATGCCCTGAGCGACGACCACGACACGCTGCGCGCCCTCGACGAAGTGGTGCGCGCCGTGGTGGGCGACGGCGATTGACGGGCCATTCATGGGCGATTGTTCGAGCTGCGCCAGCGCTGCCCACCATGGGGCTGGCACGGGCAATAGTGCAGCGCAGCCCCTGGCACGCACGCAGCAACTGCAGCGCCGGCGCCGGTGGCTGCAACTGTCGTTCTTTGCCGTCTTCCTGCTGGCGCCAGCGCTCAATTTGCTGCGCTTTGATCTAACCGAAACCCAACTGTGGGTGCTCGGGTTTCGCTGGTCGCTGGGCATAGACGCCTTTTTGCACGGCCAGGCCACGGCGGCGCAGACCGCCTGGTCCATTATCTGGCGCGGCATCCTGCCCGTGCTGGCCCTCATCGTGGGCTTCCTGTCGGTGGCCTACCACTACGGGCGCCTGTACTGCGGCTGGCTGTGCCCACATTTTTCGCTGGTCGAAACCCTCAACGACCTGCTCCACCGCGCCACCGGCAAGCTGAGCGTGTGGGACAAATCCCCCACGCCACGCGCCGGGCGCCGCGCCGACAAGCGCTGGTGGCCCGTGTTCCTGGCCGCCTGCCTGACCTTCGGCTTCTTCTGGGCGATCACGTTGTTGACCTACCTGCTGCCGCCCGCCATGGTCTGGGGCAACCTGGTGCACGGCACGCTGTCGGTCAACCAGGCCCGCTTCCTTGGCGTGGGCACACTGGTCTTTACGCTCGAATTCACGCTGGCACGGCATCTGTTCTGCCGCTACGGCTGCGCCGTCGGCCTGTTCCAGAGCCTGGCCTGGATGGCCAACCCCAAGGCCATGGTGGTGTCGTTCACCCGCACGCGCGCCCGCGAATGCAAAACCTGTGAGGTGATGCCGGCAAGCCGCGTACCGCTCGCACCCGCCACACCAGCGCTGGCCCGCACCGGTCCCATTGGGCGGCCCGCGATCCCCAGCGGCAGCGCTTGCGACCACGCCTGTCCCATGCGCCTGAACCCGCGCAACATCAAACGCATGATGTTTGCCTGCGTGCAGTGCGGCCAATGCCTCAGCGCCTGCGACGCCACGCAAACCCACCAGGGCCGCACCCCAACGCTGCAATGGAAGATCGGCGACGAGGCGGTGCGCGAAACCATGCGCCACAAGCGCGAGGGAGTTCACTGATGGAAGAATGGATTGGCCAATGGTGGCACCGCGCCATCACCCGCATGGCGGCGACGCCGCCCAACCCCGAGCGTGTGCTGCTCAGCGACGTGCAGCGCAGCATCGCCCTGCTCTACCGCGCTGGCGGGGGCGACGCTGCGGTGCGCGTGGCGCCCGCCGCCGCCTCGCGCCACCACGGCCCACGCCGCTTTCTTGAGCGCGTGGCCGGCAGCAACCAGCGCTGCGCGCAAAGCCGGCTGGACCCCGAGGTGCTGGCCTTGCCGCCCGAAATCGGCGTGTTTGGCCAGCGTGCCCTCAACCACGACCTGTACCTGTGGCTCGCCGCGCTGGCCGCCGTGTTCGAGCCCACCGGCGACTGGATCGCCGACAACCGCGCCGCCACCAGCCGCGCCCTGCAGCGCTTTGCCGGGCTGCGCAGCCGCCACGCCGCGCTGGTGCAGGCGCACCTGGCGCAGCGCCCGCCGCTGGCCAGCCTGCGCGCGGCCAGCATGCCCTTCGAGGCCGCTGTGCAGGCGGCGCTGCGCGGGCAAGACCACGGCCCGCTGTTCGTGCAGCCCGACCAAGTGGCGCCCGTATGGCTCTGGCTGGCCGCCGACGCGCCAGTGCAAGACGGTGCGGCTCCAGGTCCGGCCAGCGCCGCCAGCGAAGGCGCCCATCCCAGCGCCGAGCACGACCCCAGCGCCCCCGACGAAGCCAGCGAGCGCCGCCGCCGCGCCAAGCGCGCGGACAGCGAAAGCGAACGCCCGCCCATGCTCGTCGGACCGAAGATGGAATCCGTCACCACCTGGAGCGAATTCGTGCGCCTGGCGCGCGGCAACGACGACGAGCCCGATCCCAACGCCAACGCCGCCGCCGACGACATGGACACGCTGACCCTGGCGCGCGGCAAGCAGACCACGGCGTCGCGCGTCAAGTTCGACCTCGACCTGCCCAGCGCCAGCGAGGACGACCAGCCCCTCGGCCCCGGCCGCAAGACCCCCGAATGGGACTGGCGCCGCCGCGCGCTGCTGCCCGACCACTGCGCCGTGCAGTGCCTGGTCACCCTGCCGCAGGCGCCTTTCGTGCCAGCGCCGGCCTTGCGCGCCACCGCCCACCGCGTGCGCCGGCGCCTGGAGGTGCTGTGCGCTGCGCCGCGCTGCGTCAAGGCCCAGCCCAGCGGCGACGAACTCGACCTTGACGCCTGGGTGCGCTTCCAGACCGAGGCGCGCGGCGGCGTGCAGCACAGCGACGCGCCCCCCATCTACAGCCGCCGCGAGCGCGGCGAGCGCAGCCTGGCGACCCTGTTGCTGGCCGACCTGTCGCTCTCCACCGACGCCTACGCCACCTCGGACGCCCGCGTGATCGACGTGATTCGCGATGCGCTGTACGTGTTTGGCGAGGCGCTGTCCGGCACCGGCGACGCCTTCGAGATGCTGGGCTTCAGTTCGGTGCGCCGCCAGCATGTGCGCATCCAGCACATCAAAGGCTTTGGCGAGCGCTGGGGCGAGGCGGTGCGCGCGCGCGTCGGCGCCTTGAAACCGGGCTTCTACACCCGCATGGGCGCCGCCGTGCGCGACGCCACCCGGCGCCTCGCTGCCCGGCCCGAGCGCCAGCGCCTGCTGCTGGTGCTGACCGACGGCAAACCCAACGACCTCGACATCTACGAAGGCCGCTACGGCCTGGAAGACACGCGACACGCCATCCAGGAAGCGCGCGAAGCCGGCCTCACCCCCTTCTGCGTCACCATCGACCACGAAGCCCACGCCTACCTGCCCCTGCTGTTTGGCAGCAACGGCTACGCCCTGGTGCGCCAGCCGCAGGAACTCACCCGCAGGCTCACGCAGGCCTGGGTGGCGCTGGCGCGCTGAATACTATTAAAATAATAGCTGACAACGCATACCAGATATGCGCTAGAGGCCTAAAACACCCAAAGTTTACCTGCTTCGGGCACTCTGTCGCAAAAGGCGAGGCCAGGCTGCAGTCGGCCGCGAACGCTGTGTCCACACGTCCGGCAGTGGGGTCAGAGCACGAGTTTCGCTGCGCGAAATCGTGATCCGACCCCACTGCCTGCGCCGCGCGCGCTGCTGACACCGTGGCCGAGCGCAGCGGTGGCCCAAGGGGCTGCTCGGCTCCCTCAGCGCCGTAGCCACCCTGGCACCTTGAAACGCACGATGGCCAGGTACGCCGCCACGTAGCTGACGACAAACACCGCGCAGCACACCATCAGCACCGGCGTGTTGTTCCAGAACATCACGGCTGGCGCCACCGTCAGCATGGTGAAGCCCCACAGCCAGGGCGAGGTGCGGTTGTTGCGCATCAGCAGGCGGCGCGACTCGTCGTCGTGGAAAACGCTGCGCACGATACGCCGGTAGATCAACTGGTGGAAATGCAGCGCATCCGCCACGCCCGGCGAAGTGCCGCGCGCCGCCTTGCGGTAGATGGAAAACACCGTCTCCCACACCGGGTAGATCAGCAGCAGCATGGGAAACCAGGGCGAGACATCGCTGTTGCGCTGCACCAGCGACAGGCTGGCCAGCGCAATCACCACGCCCCAGATGTAGGCCCCGCCATCGCCCGCAAAGAGCAGGCCGCGCGGGTAGTTCCAGACCAGAAAGCCGGCCGTCGCGGCCGCCGTGGACACCAGCAGCGCGGCCATCGCCCGGTCGCCCACTTGCATGGCCACATGGGCCAGCGCCAGGCAGACGATCAGCGCGACCATACCGGCCAGGCCGTTGTAGCCATCGATCAGGTTGAAGGCGTGCGGCAGGCCGGCGATGGCCAGCACGGCGATGGCCATGCCCAGCCAGGGAGCCAGGTCCAGCGCCATGTCCAGCCAATGCAGGCCCAGTCGCGGCAGCGTGATGCCAGCCAGTGTCACAGCCAGCAGCCCAGAGAACCCAGTGAGGACAAGGCGGTAGAGCACCGAGAGCCGCTGCATCAGATCTTCCGCGATACCGCCCAGCGCTGCCGGCAGCAGCGCCAGCAGCCACCAGCCGACCCAGCTACCCAGGCGCAGGGAGCCCGGATCGCCCCACCCCGCCTGTGCGGCGCCCAGTATCCAGCTGGCGGCAATGCCCAGCAGCACCGCCGCGCCCCCCAGGCGCGGTACATGCCCGAAATGAAAGCGCTGCGGCATGGAGGCCCCATAACGCGCGGCATCCCCCCGCACCCATCGCACGATAAAACCGGCCGCCAGCAAGGCCACCACGAAAGCCACGACACAAAGCACGATCATGAGCAGTGGATGGTAAGGCAGCGGGCGCGCAGAATTCCCGGTGCGATGCGCTCAACGCACCAGAGTCCGGTAAAAGCGCATGACGCGCTGGACATACTGCTGGGTTTCCGGATAAGGCGGAATGCGCCGGCCGTACTTGAGCACCGCACCCTCGCCAGCGTTGTACGCCGCCAGGGCAAGCTCCTTGTCGCCGCCGAACAAGCGCAGCAAGTCCGCCAGGTAGCGGCTGCCCAGTTCGGCATTGAGCCTGGGCTCCATGACGGAGGCACTCCCTTGCGCCGAAGCGCGCACGGGAACGCCATAGCGCTCCGCCGTGGCCGGCATCACCTGCATCAGCCCAAGCGCGCCCTTGCGCGACACCGCCTGGGTATTGAAGGCCGACTCAGCCGCCGCTACGGCAATGACCAGCGCGGGCTCCACGTCCTGGGCCAGGGCAGCGGCCTCCAGATGCGGCTTGGCCGAGTCGTAGCCCGGCAAGTCCTGTACCGCCCGGTCACGCCGGCCCGTGGCGCCGGCTTTCGGGTTGGGGGTCACGCCCAGCCAGATCAGCTCCCGTCCGGCAGGGGCCTGGGGTGCAGCAGCAGCATTGCCCATATGCACCACCCCATCACCATCGACAAATTGCCACACCGCATCGGCATGCGCCGCCGGGCATGCGCTGGCCAGCAGCAGCAGCGCGACACGGCAGTGCCCCCACAGCACGCGCACCTGCCCCAACGGGAAATAGATGCCGGCATATCGCTTCATCCTGCTTACCTGAGCCCCAACCAGCGGCGCCATCCCGATGCCCGACCACTCGGTACTATGGCCTGGTCGCCAAAAGCCCCCAGCCGCCGGGCACGCATCAGCGTCGCGGGCATACCAGCCGCTACCATGCCCGCTGGCACATCCTGGCGCACCAGAGCGCCCGCCGCCACCACAGCACCCCGCCCGATGCGCACGCCCTCCAGCACCATGGCACCGGCGCCTATCCAGGCGCCGTCCTCCACCACGATACGGGCACGTGTGATGCGGTTGCGGGCGATGATCACATCGCCTTCGTCAATCGCGTGACCCGCCGAAAGCAGCTTGGCATGCGGGCCAATCAGCACATCCTCGCCAATTTCCAACCCCCCCTCACCGGACAGGTAGGCCCCCACGTTGACGATGGTGCGCGCCCCAATGCGAATGCCCACGCAAGGGTCTGCGGTCACATCGCCCAGCACCAACCGCGTCTGGGCGTAGAGGCTGACCGCTTCGCTAAGCAGGACGACATCGCTGCGTTCGCCAAAGCGCATGACGGAGACGCTAGGGTCGATCCGGCAACCTGCGCCCAGCCGGTCCACGCCGGGAAAGGCGCACGTGATACCAGGAACGCCCAGCAACTCTTGCTTGCTCGGTTGGACACCGCTCACATCTGCCCCCGGAACCTTCGCCAGCGAGCGGACCATGAGCGGTCAGCCAGGAAGGCTTTCAGTTGGTTGAGCTGTTTCAGCTCGGCAAGCGAATCAGCACTCGACCGTTGCATTGTCTCGATCTGGTGCTCCAGATCCTTGATGATGACCTTGGCCTCAGAAAACGCCTTCTGGTGCTCACGCAGCGAGGCGAGCTCGCTTTCGTGCCGCAAGGTCAGGGCCTGCAGTTCTTCGCGCAGCTGATCCACCTGGGCACGCGCGGCTGCGCCCTCCCATGCCACCACATTGCTGGACGCGGTGGCCACGACCATCCATTGGTACACGTCGAAGTCGTGCCAGCCGTCGCGCAGACCTGCGCGCTGCGCGTCGCCCAAGTCCTTCCAGCACAAGGCGAATTCGCTTTGCTCCAGCGGCACCCGGTTGGCCTCCCAGACCCTGGGCGCCCAGCCGCAATCGAGCAGGCTTCTCTCCAGACTGCGCTGCGTAAAAAAGTGCACATGGGTGCGGTCAAGCTGTCCCTTGTCGGCATAGTCGAACAGTCCCAACCGCAAACCGGCCACCACCCCGGCGTACGCAATGTTGGGTACGGAAATAATCAGGCTACCCGTGGGGGCCAGCACCGCGTTCAAGGCTCGCAATACGTCTTCCGGCCGCCGCAGATGCTCGAGCACGTCGCACGCCAGGATCACGTCAAACTGCCGGCCTGCCAGAGCAGCCATCCAATCACTGCCATCCAGATCGCCCGCAATGCACTGTGTCCCCAGCGCCTGCAGGGCAGACAGCGCTTGCGGATCGCTTTCTACCACCGTGACGGCATAACCCCGGTCGTGTAGCACGCGCGTCATGGCACCAGGGCCAGGGCCCAGTTCAAGCACCGAGCCTTGCGGCGGAATTCGGCGCAGTATGCGGGCGGCCCAGGCGTCCCCATCTGGGTCGAATGCGTAGTTGTAGCGATCAATGTTCGTCACGGGTCTCCTCCTTCGGAGCAGGATGCCACATCTGATCCCACAGTCCCCAATGCCACCAGGCCCAAGGGCGCTCGCGCACATCGGCGTGCAACTTCTGTATCACCTGATCGATCGCCTGCTGCGGCTGTTCAGGCAGCGGCTCCACTGTCACGGCGAGACTCGCTGGACTGCGCGAGTGCGTCACGGCGTGCACCAAGGCCACTCCCGTAGAGCGCGCCAGCCGTTCAATGCCCGTTGGCAAACGCAACTCGCCGCCCAGAAAGCGATGCCCTCGCAGGTGCGTGAACTCGGGGCCCCACACATCGGCGAGGATGATCCAGGCCTTGCCGGCGCGCAGACTCTCATGCACAGGCCGCAGGGATTGCGCCGAAGTCCGCCACTCGCCCCCGGTGATGTGGTTGAACGCTCTGATCTTGTTCATGAGAAACCCGCGCTGCACTTCGCTCAGGCCAGGATTTTCCACAATCGGCATGGTCAAGGTGTTGAGCGTCACACCCTTCAAGGCCAAGGCGATGGGCGCCGTCAGCAAGCGGTCGAAGTGATTGAGCACCAGAATAAAGCCCTTGCCTGCGCGCGTCAGGCGCTCAACATGCTCCCACCCCACCAGGTTGATATCCGGGCCGCCGCGGCGCCCCATGCGGTGCAGAGCAGACGCGTCCATCGTCTCCTGTGCCAGCATGGCCAGATGGCAAGCTGCCCATTGTCGATGCTCCTGGGCGCTGGCATCCGGAAACACCTGTCCAAAGCGCTGCACCAAAAAATCAAGCGTGGCCCGGCGCTGAACCCAGGAATCCCGACCGAGCCATGCGGCCAGGTGCCAGGGCGCAGTCGTCGGCATGCGCCCCAGGGCAGGAAACGCCGTGTCAAGACGCCAATCGCCCCTCATTCCAGGGACAGCCATTCGTGTTCCAGCCACACCAGCCCGAACTCACGGTGCTTTGCGTTCAGCACGGTAAAGGGCTGGACCAGCTCCGCCATGTCGAGCACCTGCAGCCCCGTGTCATCCAGTGTGTACACGTTCCACAGGTATTCCCCCGACAGCAGGGCGAGACGTGGAAATCGCACGCGCAGCCGGTGGCTGCCCTGCCCCTGCAGCGGGGTCGCGTTCGGTTGAAACTGCGTGCTGGTGCCAAAGACATTGTCCTTGTCAGGCCGGACAATCGAGAAACCCACGTGAAACTGGGCGTCCGTGTACGACTCCAGTTCAATCTCCACCGTCAGATCCTGAAACGAATCGATCTGGGCCGGATTAAGGCCATCAGACGTCTCGGTGGTCAGCCGCATGATCTTCACCAGGGCCGTGCCGGCAGCCCGGGCCGCCGTTCCAAAGGCCTCATCCTGTGCATGGATGTCGGACGGCTCTTGTTCTCGCAAATGTGCGTAGCGCCGCCGCTCATGGGCTTCGTAGGCCGTGACCACGTCTTCGGTATTGCCAATGGCGGCGATTTTCCCGCCATGGATCCAGGCCGCGCGCTGGCACAGGCTGCGCACCTGGTACAGGTTGTGGGAACAGAACAGCACCGTTGCACCCTGCTCACGCAGCGCGAGGATGCGGTTCAGGCTCTTCTTCTGGAAATGCAGGTCGCCCACCGACAGAGCTTCGTCCACGATCAGAACGTCCGGGTCGATCGCCGTGGCTGCCGCGAACGCCAGGCGCATGAACATGCCGGACGAATAGGTCTTCACCGGGCGCTCCAGCGTCTCGGCTGTCAGCTCCGAGAACGCCGTGGCGCGCTGGTGGAAGGCTTCCATGGCCGCACCCTCCAGCCCATGGAGCGCTGCCATGAAGCGAATGTTGTCGTAGCCCGACTCCTCCGGGTGAAAGCCCGCGCCCAACTCCAGCAGCGCCGCCACCCGGCCTTCGCGCGCCACCTCACCCCGCGTCGGACGGATCGTGCCGGCGGCGATCTTCAGCAAGGTGCTCTTGCCGGCCCCGTTTTCGCCGATCAGCCCAAAAGTCTCGCCTGCCTGCACAGCAAAATCGATACCGGCCAAGGCCACATGCACGCGGTGGCGCTGCCGCCCGGTGAGCCATTCCAGCAGGCGGTCCTGCGGCCTGGCATAGACCGGGTAAGTTTTTTCCACCCCCTCAAAGCGAATGCTCATGGCCTACAACGCCTCACCCAGCACGGGTTTCATGGAACGGAAGAACCACCAGCCCCCGCCGCCTAGCAACACCACCCAGACCGCCAGCGCCCAGCCAGTCCCCTGCGGAACGGGCATATGAAGGACCACCGATTGCACGGTCAGCACCAGGCATGCCACAGGGTTGAACAGAAACCAGATGTGAAACCGCTCGGGCACCTGGGCCAACGGGTACACGATAGGCGCCAGGTAAAACCCGAGCTGCAGCGCAACCGCCACAGTGGAGCCTACATCGCGCCACAGAAAATGCGCCATGCTGAGCACCAGGGTCAGGCCAAACGTCAGCACGACCTGGGCCAGTACCAACAGCGGTAGCCAGGCCCACGACAGGAAGGGCCCCACGCCCTGCCCGACCGAGAGCACCAGCAACAGCCCATAACCGATGCCCAGCACCAGCAGGCTGCCGCCCACCGACACTGCAGGCAGGATTTCGGCGGGCATGGGCTGCTTGCGCAGAAAGTCCTCGTAGGCTGCCAAACTGCCGACCCCCCGACCAATGGCATCGGTAAATGGCAGCCAGATGGCCAGGCCAGCCAGCAGGTGCAACAGGTAGCCGTTGCTCGCCGCCAGGCCCGGCACCCGCACCGCCAGGATCAGGCCAAACAGCACGTAGAAAATGGCCAAGCTTGCCAGCGGCTGAACGAAGGCCCAAGCGAGGCCCAACACCGAACCGGCGTAACGCGTCTTGAACTCGCGCAGCAGCCAATAGCGCCACAGCACCCAGGCGCGCTTGGCGCCCCCCGCCGACTCCGCCCGAGACACCCCGGCCTGGAGCTGATCATGGAGCTTTACATTCATTGGCGCCTCGCCTGCCCCGAGGCCAACACGCGATACAACTCAGATCGATTCCACTGCATTCGCTGGTCCATGGTTCGCTGCTGCGTCAACAGCAGGGGTCAGTGCCTTGCGCGCCGCCAGCAGGCCTTGCGTGAAAGCTTCAGCCGACGCTTCCCAATGCTGCTGGCGCGCGAAAGCCAGAGCCCGTTGGCACAATGCCTGACGCGCCCCATCGTCCTGTAGCACATGGCACAACGCATCCGCCAATGCCTCCAGCGTGGGATCGGTCAATAGCGCCACATCGTCATTGAGCAGCCACTCGACGCAGTCACCCCGGTTAGACACCACGGCACAACCGCTGGCCATCAACTCCAGCGGCATCAGCGACAGGTTGGTCAACGACAGTATCAACGCTGCGTCGCACTGGCTGAACACATCCGCCAGCTCTTGCGGCGAAACAACGCCGGCAGACAAATGAGGGAATGGAATGAGGTAATCGCTGACGTCCCACCCGGCCAGGATGAACTGCGTATCGGGCAGCCTGCGAGAGACCGCATCCAAAACCAACAAACCAAACTCGAAGGCCCGCCGTGGTGTGGGGGGGCGTGCATAGAAAAACACACGCTTGATTTCTCGCTCCCGTCTCGGTCGCTGGCGATAGCAATCATGATCGACACCGAAACTAATGGCGTGCGTCCGCATGCCATAGTCATCCTTCAGTTTTTGCGCCAGCCATCCGCCAGCAGTAATACCAAAGAAACCAAAGCGGTAGGTGTTCTCGGCAAGCACCGACTCTGTTCCCGTGGGATAAAAGCTGGGCTCGAAATCCTGAACGAAGTACAGTTTTTTCGCTTCCCCTGCGACCGCTCGCACCGGATACGCCGTTTGCCAGCCGGTGGCAATCACGAACTCACTGTTGGGCAAGCCGTCGAACCCCATGAAAACCTTCGCCTTCAGAGGGAAGAAATGCGCGCAGATATCCTGGCGCGCCGACTCGGCGCTTGCATGGTTGGTCGGGCTGACGATGACGATATTCGACTCCCATCCCATGCGCTCCAGATGCATGATGGTGCGGAAAATCGTCTGATGACCACCAGAGCCGATGTTGAAGTCTGGAATGAACCACAGCAAGGTTCCCGCGCGCGCCGTCCCCGAGGCCAGCTCCACCTTGGCAACGCGAACGAAATCGTAATGCGTGAAAACGTTGCGGCTCTTCAAGCTGCCGGGCCCTTGGCTCAGCCGCCGCTTCACCATGGACATAGCGCCCCACACCCCATGGCGTCGCGCCAAATCCCACACCTGCCGCATGCGCAGCCCGATCAACCCTGCCATAAACACTCCAAAAACGCATCGCTCACGCGCATCCCGACATTTCCCGACAACGGCGGTAAGAGCCAATTTCAAACTGGCCCTTGACGCCAACCTCTTGCCAACGATGCTGCCTGATACCGTTCATGTTCTGTGCCACAGAACCTATGCAGGGCGGCCACGCTGCAAGGTCTGGTCGCGAGAGAGCACCCCCAACAGCCATCCCGGCAAACGCCGGTGCTGTGTCCCCAGGAATTGCCCCGAAGTGCGCGCCAGCTCAATGCTCGCCATATGGATGGTGCTCTTCACCCAGCTCCAGCCACGCTGGCCCGCCTGGCGCAGCCAGCCGGCATCACGCCGCGCGAGCAGCCCGGCGCTCGCCCAGGCACGCAAAAGACTGCGCTGCATGTCATAGCCAAAGTCACGTTGAAACGAGCGTGCCTCGTCAAAATTGCGCTGCAGGGTTTCCCAGACGCCGAAATCGTGCGAGTGGTACACCGCTGCCTCTGGCGCATAGGCTTTGCCATACCCCGCTTTGACAGCAGCAAGCGCCCAGGTCTGGTCTTCGGCAAAGGCGACGTCGGGAAACGGCAAACGCTGCCAGACCGAGCGGCGCAGGCAGGAATTGTTGTTGGAGAAAAAGTGCAGCCACTGGCGGTAGCCCGGATCGCTGGCAAAGCGGGCGCGGTCGTCGAGCCGCACCACGCTTTGCGTCTGCCCAAAGCCGGCAAAGTGCTGCGCCAGTTCGCGCTGCGTGACGAGGCGTGCATCCGGGTGGGCCCTGTGCGGGCCGAAAGCACCCGCCACGTCGGGCTCGGCGTCGCAGGCCGCGACCAAGTTAGCAAGCCACTCTGTGCTCGCGGGCCTCGCGTCCTGCGTGATGAAGACCAAAAACTCGCCAGTGGACAAGGCTGCCAACTGGTTGCGCGTGCGCCCATGGCCAAAGGCTTCGGGTGCAATGGTCTCGCAGCGCACGCCACGCGCGCGCACCAACCCAACCGAACCATCGGTGGAACCCGAATCCATCACGATCACCTCGAACGGCCAGGGAGTGCGCTGCGCCAGCACGGCATCCAGCACGTCGCCCAGCAAGGCGCCACCGTTCTTGACGGGAATCAGCACGGAAGCGCGCATTGGGGTCTCGGTCATGGCCAGGGGTTCGCTCAACAAATCGCAATTCCAGCCCGGAGCGCCTTGGTGTGGCTCCTGCTCACAGGCTGCGGTGAACGAAAAATGGATAACCGAGAATTCTACTGTGCGTGTCCACCCCCCATGCCAACGCTTACCAAGCGTTGCCGAAATACGTGATTTATTTCTTCACCTCGGGTTGCGGACCCTTGAGGGCCTCGTCCGAAAACAAGCTGTCGATAGCCTTCTGGTCGAATTTCACGCTGTATTTCTTGAACATGGTGTCAAGCAGCTTCTCATTGGCTTCCTGGCGGCACAGGTTCACCGCACGTGTAGGCACAGAGACCGCCACCTCATCCCATGCAAGCTGGCGGCTCTCGCGCTTGGCCGCCACATAGAAAAGGTAGCCGAAATCCCCATCCTGAACAGGCCCCACCAGCTCGCCCTGCTTGGCACCAATGAGTGCGCGCAAAATCTTTTCGTCATCGACGAGCGTCACCCAGCCGAGATCGCCTTGCGCATCGAGCTTGTGCACGGCTGCCGCGCGTGCAACCACGTCGTCGAGTTTTTTCGTGCCGGATGCGATGCCCTGCGCCTGCGCCAACAACCAAGCCATGGCAGGCTGGCCGTCCACGGTAGCCGACACCGGCAGCATAACGCGGCTCAGGCGCGCCATGGGCGGCACGCGGAAGGCCTGCGGGTGCTCGTCGAAATACTTCCGGGCGGCGGCAGCGTCAGCAGGTGGCTCACAAACAGGAATCAACTTCTTGTAGATCGCATGGCTGTAGATGTCATCAAACCGCTCCTTGGCGTTCTCGGCAAGCCGCGGCACCCCCATGGCGTCGCCTTCGAGCCCGAGGGTACGGGTCAGGGCCATTTCGCGCAGAATGGTCTGCACGCCCCAGGCGTTGCGCCTGGCGGGCCGCAGGTCGATGCGCCGGTCCAGATAGGCGGACATGTCCTGTGCGGTAATGGTTTCCGCATGGCCAAGGCGCACCAGGACAGCCTGGTCGTCCACCGCCGCCGTGGCGGCCGCAGCAGCGGCCAAGCCCATCAGGAGCGTTGCAAAACGGGCAATTTTTCGAATCATTTTCATAATCAATAGGTGATGAACCGCTCGGCTCAGGGACGTGGCTTAGCATGCTCCCAGAGGGGGCCATAAATCACGTCCGAGCGCGTACCGGATGAATTGAGCACTACGACGTCAAGCTGGCCATCGCCATCGGCATCCACCAGCTGCAAGCCGGTGGAAAAGCCGCTGGTGCGCAGCCCCCGGGTTTCCAGAACCGCTCCCTGGGCATCGAGGCGCTGAAGAGTGAGCTGGCTGTCTTCTCCCCAGATCACCAGATCGTCCGCCAGAGGGGCTACGGAAACCGAACCATTCGGAGTACCGGCGAGCCACTGAAGTTCCCCATTGGCCATGTTGATGCGCACATTGCGCCCGCCGGTTTCCAGCGCCACGTAGAGCCAGCGGCCAGACGGCGAGGGGCGCACTTGGCGTGGCACCGCTGGAAAGGTGGCGAGCACGCGCGGGGGTTCTGTCATAGCCTGCCCATCGGGCAGGGCGACCACACGGCGGCCATCCAGGCACGCCACGGCAAACCCTCCGCCACTCACGCCAGGAAGGTGATCGACATGCACGGGGTGCCACGGGGTTTTGCACCAGTGCTGGGTTTGCACCGTGGCTGCCGCGGGATTGCCCTCAGGCCATTCGACCCAGGCGACCTCGCTGCCGCTGTAGGGCGTGACCAGCACGCGTTGGCGCCCGGCTTGGGAGGGCGCCACGACCACGTCGCGCGCGGAAAACCCGACATTGACCTGGTGGACACGAACCAAGCGGTCTTGTTCGACACGAAAAATGTCAATGCTCGTAGAGACTTCAACGGCGGCTGCGAGCAAAGTGTCGGTCAGCCAGACGGCTGAATCGGGATGGTAGGCAAGGGGCTGGCGATCTAGCAGGCGAAAAGAATGGCCGCGAAACTCATACAGAGCGAGGGTGCTTTTTTCATGTTCCGCCACCACCAATCGGCACGTTGCACCCATGCAACGCACCTGCCCACCCCATGCCAAGGGGGAGTCTATGGCGATGCGCGCGGGCATGGACACTGGGGCAGTTACCGCAGCCGCTGGCGCGACGGGCCCTTGCGGCGCCTGTGTCTGACAGCCTCCCGCCAGCGAGGCAAAGACCACCAGAGACAGCCGCCTGCTATTTACCCATTGACCCAACTTCATGCGAATTTCTCCAAAAAAAATAGCGCCTTTCGGCGCTATTTTTTGCAGCAACCCGGAAGCCGCTGCTGTAGAAAATTTCCTTTCGCAAGCGACGCAAGCGCCGCTTACATCAGAAAATATTACTTGTATGCACCCAGAACGGTCTGCACAGCGCCAAAGGCGGGAGCGGAGATCACGGTGTAGGTAAATGCAGAGCCACCAACAGCACCCAGCGCTGCAAGAGGAGCTGGCGCGTCGCCAGGAACCACACCAGCATTCCACTCAATAAAGCCATCAGTGTAGGTGGCAGGGCGGCCAGCGATGGTTTCAGGATCGAACCAGTCGAGTTCGGCGAAGCTCAGCTTGAAGTTGACCGACTTACGGTTTTGCGCATCGTCGTACATGTTGACGGTGTGCGTGCCGCGCTGGTCGCCCGTGGACCAGACCACGATACGCGAGTCATTGCCGCCTGCAGCGCCATCCACATAGTAGCGCATGCTGAACGTTGGGCCAGCACCAGCAACCACGGTAGCAGCACCACCCACAGCCGTCAGGCTGGTGGCATTCATCTTGGTCACGTCAGCAGCACCAATCGTCAGGGGGCCGTCGATCACAGGGATGAACGCCACGTCTTGGGTCGTGGTGTTGACCTGGAAGGCGTTAGCTGCAAGGGCCGCACCAGCAACGGAACCACCCAGAGCTGCAGCAGGCGTGCAACCAGGAGCAGAGCCAGCCACAAATACCAAGTAGCCACGCTGACCGGCCAAGCCCGTGCCAGATTGCGTCGACCAGACGAAGGGCTGGTAGTCCTTATCGGTCATGGGGAAGCAGCCGTCGGTCACGTGGTTGGAGTTCTGGTCAAAGAACGTCCAGAACACGGACACTGCAACGCCGCTTTGGTTGATCAGGCCAACTGCCGTGGTGTCGGCGTCGCCGTTGTGGATGACGTTGGGAACCACGACACCGTTCGTGAACGTGCCAACGGTGTATGCCTGCGCGACGCCAGCGCCCAGTGCGGCGGCGGCCGCGACGGCTGCCAGTGCAAATTTTTTCATCTTCTCAGTCCTTAAATAATTGAACGAAGCTTTCCCAGCGTTGCGGGATCTGCAACCCATCCGTCACTCCGTTTGGGTTGGCGCCATCTTATCCCGGCAGGTTTAGCTTTTCAATCGAAACCCATCAGAATTTGGCTGTTCGTGATTTTGTTGTCACTCAACAACAATAATTGTGGGCATTACGTGGGAAACATGGCACTGCGCTTGAGCACATGGTGCCAGACACCGTCAATCAGGCGCCATTCGTCTGGCGCCACGGTCTCCTGCCCTTTCAAGCGCAGCATGGGTACGGTGTAGCGCATCCAGACATCCACGACGGCACGGTCGCCTTCGACACTTTTGACATCGCGCACCTCGACTTTGTCGTACACGATGCCACCGCGCTTGAGGTAGGCCTCGAGCGTCCAGGCAGGGTCCGTGGACACTTCTTCAAACTTCCAGGCGGCTACGCGGTCGTTCTTTTGAATGGCATCCCAATAAGCCTGCGCACGCTGCATCAAAGCAGCTTGGCTGTTGTCTTTTTTAGGCTCTGCGGCGGTTGCGGCACCGCCAGCGCCCGTGGCACACCCCGCGGCCAAGACGAGGACGACAGGGGCGCCGCAACGCAACAGCCAGCGGCGGCGAGAAAGGGACATGTCCATGAATTAAATCTCCTGAAGGAATTATTGAAGGGTGTTGACCGGGCCATCACCCAGGAGTTCACTGTTTGGCAGCCGGCGCGACGAGATCGCCGCGGGGCGGGAAGGCGGTGTTGTCGAGCGACATGGTGCGCATGCGCTGGCGCATTTCGGCGCTGGCGGCGCGCAAGTCGTCGTCGTTTTCCAGCACACGCGGCGTCAGCATCACCAGGAGCTCGGTGCGCGCACGGTTGTTGGTTTTGGTGGAGAACAAGGCCCCCAGCACCGGAATGTCGGCCAGGCCTGGTATGCCGCTGCTGCCGCGCGTTTCGTTATCGCGAATCATGCCGCCCATCACGACGGGCTCGCCCGAGCGCACCGCCACACGGCTTTGAATCTGCCGCGTCTGGAAGCTCCGCTGGCCAGTGGCGGAGTCGATGGTACCGACATCGGTGACCTGCTGGGCAATGTCCATGGTGATCAGGCCCCCGGCATTGACCGATGGAGTCACCGAGAGCATGACCCCGGTGTCCTTGTAGGTGATGGCCTCGGTGATCAGGTTGCCGGTGGTCACCGTGGTGGAGCTCTTGATGGGCTGCTGGCTGCCTATCTGGATGGTGGCATTGTGGTTGTCCAGCACCAGCACCGAGGGGTTGGACAGCACGCGAAGCTGAGATTTCGCGGCCAGCGCATTGAGCGTGGCTTTGACGATCCCGGCCTTGTTGAGAATGGTGTACGAGAAGCCGGGCTGTTTCGCGCCAATGCCGCCGCTGTCGTTGAGGTTCAGCAGTGCCTGGCCCGTGCGACCGTTGCTCAGGCTGTTTTCCACGAACCATTCCACGCCGTAGGCCAGGTCGCCAGTGAGGCTGACCTCGACGATGCTGGCTTCAATGAGCACCTGGGCAGGCGCCGTGTCGAGCTCGCGCAGAGCTTTTTCGATGCGCCGGTATTCGGCGCGCGGCGCGCGGATCAGCAGGGCATTGCGTTTGTCGTCGGCGACCACGCGCACATTGCCTTCGAGTTGGCTGGTGGTTGTCGAGGGCGATGCGCTGGCCGCGGTATTCGTGGCCTTCAGTGGCGTCATCCCGGTGGAGCCAGAGGCGCTGGACATGCTGCCAGCACTGGCGCCGCCCATGCCCGATGTCCCGGTGCCAAGGCCGGAGGCGCTGGAAGTACCGCCAAATGGGTTGCTGCTGCCCGTGGACCCACCAAACTGGGTCGGCGCCGAGCCCGCGGCCACACCGCTCTTGGCACGCGTGCTGTCGTTGCCAAACAGGCCGTTGAGCATGTCGGCCAGGTGCTCGGCCGAGCCGTTCTGCACTGGGTAGACGAACAGGCCGGGCTCGAGTGCGTCGCTCGGCTGGTCGAGGCGGCGAATCCAGGTTTCCACCTGGCTGAGCAATTGTTTGCGCGGCGTGACGACCACGAGCGCATTCAAACGCTCGACGGGAAATACGCGAATGAGGCCAAACAATGGGTTGGTCGCCGCGGCAGCGCTTGCGGAACTTGCGTTCGCCGCGCTTGCGCCCGGTGCGCCAGCGGCCGACCCAGACGCCGCTGCGGCGCCAAAGGGCGACGCACCGGCAGTGCCCGATCCGCCATACGGGTCGGCCGATTTGTCCGGGCCGAGCATGGCCTGCAGGGCATCGCGCACCACAGTGACGTTGGCGTTTTCCAGCACGAACACACCCAGCGACATGCCGGAGAGGAAATCGACGTCAAATGCGTCCACCATTTCCAGCCAGCCAGCCAACTGCGCCTTGCTGCCCTGCAGCACGAGCAGGTTGCGCAGGGTGTCCACATAGACAATGGCCTCGCGCGGTGCGATGGGCGCCAGAATCTTGGCCATTTCGCCAGCGGCAATGTAGCTGAGCGGCACGATCACGGTGCCCGAGCCGGTCAAGTCTTTGAAGTGCGACGCCCCCAGGACAGGGCGCGCGCCGACGGTGACTGTGCGCTTGGTGACGTGGTAGACGCCCGCGTTGTCGCGCACGATGGCAAGGTCGTGCGGCAGCAATACGGCGTCGAGCACATCGAGCACCTCTTTGCGCGGCAACGGCTGGCTGGTGCGCAGGCTGACCACCGTGTCGCCCCCCGCATCGACGGTGTAGTTGAGCTTGAGCAGATCACCCAGCAAGGCCGTGGCCAGGTTGCCGACGGTGGCATTTTCGAAGTTGAGGGAAACTTTTTCGCCTTTGGCCAGCACCGGGTCGGGCTTGGGGCCAATGTCGCGCTTGAAGAGCTGGTCGTTCCCCGCAAAGATGCGCGTTTTGGTCTGGGGCTTAGCCTCGGGCTCGGTGGCGGGTTGTTCCTGATCCTTGGGCGTTGCATCGGCCGACTCTGTCTCGCGGGCTGGTAGCTGCGCCTCCTGGACAGGCACTGACTCGGTCACGATGTTGGAGGTCGTCACCGCGGCCTTGGCGCTGGCAAATTGGGCCGAGAGCGAGCCCGGCGGTGGCTGCTGCGTGGTGGCGCAGCCTGCGGCCAGCAAGGCCAGGAAAAGGATGGAAGGCCGAAATGTCATGAACAGAAGCTCCGAATAGAGGGTGTGCGTGGTTTATTGACCCGCTGGCGGCATAGACGGCCGCCCTTGGGGTTGGCCAGGCTTGGGCTCAGGGCTTGCGGCGTGCTCCAGGGGTCGCTCCACGCGTTGCTGATCGACAGACATGAAGACTGCCTTGCGTCCGTCAAAGGATTCAATTCGCCAGGGCCTGGAATCGGTGCTCAGCTTCAAGGTGCTGCCGTCCTTGCGCTGCAAGACGGCCAGTTGGTCTTTGCCCGAAGCGAACACCGCAGTAAGGCGCGATTCCATCAGTTCCTGGGCCAAACCACCTTTGGCATCGCCCGCACCCGTGGGGCGACGTGACGCCCAGAGCACCGGCCGCTTGAGCGCCTGTTGGGCATGAAAGACCGGCGGCGCCGGGATGTCGGCCACCGCCGGCAGTTCGGGCATGCGGGCGGGCGGCGCGCGCCAGGCGTCTTTGCCTGTCTGCCACCACCAGGCGCTTGCCGCGAGCGTTGCCACCGCCAGCCAGGGCGCCAGTTGCCAGGGTTTGGTCATGGCTGTCCTTTCTGCGGCGCAATTTTCTGCGGGGCAATAGGCGCTTCGAGTTGCAAGGCGAGGCGGGCGCTTTGCGGGCCGGGGCCGTTGCCGGCACCGTCGCGCGATACGATGGCAGAGCGCACCCAGAAGGGTGGCAGGTGCGTCTGCAACGCTTCCATGAACTGGACGAGTTTGGACCAATCGCCCGTGATGGTGGCGGTCAGGCGAATACGCGCCATCTGGCCATCGGCGCCAGGCTCGAGCGCGACCTGCGAAGACACCAGGGTGCTGCCCGAGTTGACGATGAGTTCACGCAGCTTTTGCTGCACGTCGTTGGGGGCATTTTCACCACCGGGATGCACCCAGGGAGTCACATTGGCGCGTGCCTTGGCCAGCAACGCTTCGATTTGCGGCCCGGATTTGACAATGCCGTCAAGGCGCTCGCTGCGCGCCTCAAGCTGCTGGAGGCCACTGTCATAGCGCGTCCAGAGCGAACGGTACACCAGCGCCCCCGCAGCCAACAGGCACAGGGCCAGCAGCGCCAGCGCGATACCGGTCCGGCGCATCCAGATATTGGGCGTCATGGCTGCGCTCCATCGGCGCGCCAGCGCATTTCAAAGGTGAAACGTTCCTTGTTCAAAGTGTTGTCGCGCACGTTGGCGCCGGTGGCGCGAGCGTCAGCCAGACCCGGCTGGCGGCCAAGCTGCGCCAGCAATTCGTTGGCGTTGCCCGTCAAACCCGTGACCCGGATATCACGCCCATTGACTTCAATGCGGTCTAGCCAGGCGTCGTCTGGCAGCGCAGCCGACAAACGGTCGACAAGACTTGCCAATGGCAGGTCGTCGCTGATGCTCTTCGAAATCTCGTCGCCCACCCGGGCCTGGTTGCGCAGCTCGTCAAGCTTCTGGCGCAGCGGCGCGGCCTGTGTCTCGAGCCCCTGGACATGCTGCAGGGCCAAGACCACCGCCTGACGCTTGAGCATCAGCGGCATGAGGGCTGGTGCGAGGAGCATGGCGAGCATGAGTAGCAGGGCCGCGCCTGTCAGGCCGTCCATGCGCCGCTGGCGCTTTGCCTGCGCCTGCCAGGCCGACCCATGGACAGCGAAAACCCGGCCAGAATGGGTCAGGTACACCGGGGCGTCGTCGGCAAGGCCCTGCTGTGCCAGCATGTCCTGCTGCAGGCCGCGCCGACACATAAGCCATTGCACCTGCCAGCTCGAAAACGTATCAGGGACCGCAGCCCACGCAAAAGAGATCTGGTCCGGCGGTATGGGCGAAAGGCGCCACAGAGCCTCTTGCACGGCAGCTCCCAGATCGGACCGGCGCACGTCGGGCAACCGCATCTCGCCGCTGAGGCAGTTGGCCTCGGGCACCACCAGGCCAGCGGCTTTGCCTTTGCCGCTGCGTGGCAGCACGCGGTTTTCGCGAACGGAGGCAGGTTTGCCTTCAGCAGTGACCACGGCCACTTCGTAGGCAGGCCAAAAACCACGCCCGACCAGCGCGCGCCGAATCGCGCCCAGACCCCATACGAGCCGATCCGACGCCCTTTGCACCTGCAGAATGAATTGCCCCCAACCTGTCATTGCTTGAATTCCTGTTCTGGCCCATCTGCGCGGCGCGTCGGCTCCAGCGAGAGCGTTGTCCATGGAGTCAGGGTGTCTGGCCGGGCGCTGAGATCCAGCCAGGCCTGCCGCTGCCACCAACGCCCATCCTCTGCTTGCATGGCGGCTTGAACTCTCACGGTCTGCCCCACCGCGGACGCTGTCGCGGTGAAAAACGGGGCGGCTGCTCCCGAGAGCAATTCGCCAGCCCGCATTTCCGGGGAAGAGGAGTGAACACGCGCGCCAAAACCCTGCTGGCCCGTGAGTGCGTCGATGAGCGCCGGGGGCGCAGAACCGATTTCTATGCCCTGCTGTCCGTTGATGCCCAAATAGGGCGCGATTGTCTCATACAGCGCAGCCGTCATCCCCATGACGGACTTGAGTTCGGAGAGGTCTTCCAGCGCCGAATTTCGGGGCAGGGAAGGCCAGCCGGCGGCGCGGTACTGGGCGGCTTCGGCGCCACCGATGCCGCTCGGAATATCGTCCGGATCGATGTAATCGTGGATGCGGGAAACGAGTATGGCCGCTTCACCCGGCGCCAAACCGCCCACTCTCTGCAGCAAGGTTTCCAGCAAGGCGTCGCTGGCCACGTTCACGTCCACAAGCCCGCCGGAGGGCGTGATTTCCAGACGCACCTGGTTGGCCCCTAGTGCCATGCTCTCTACGCGGTACTGTGCGCCCAGGCTTTTGTCCGCCATCATGCGCTGGGCAGTGAGTTGAATGGCGGCATCAAGCACCGATTCGGCGCGCATGCGTGCAAGATCAAAGCCCACGTTCTGGGTTTGCTGGCGGATGCCGCGGGCACTGGCCAGCACCACCAGGGAGAGTGCCGCCACCAGCCACAGCACCAGCACCAGTGCGGCGCCAGAATGGGCACGCCGGCCTGTCATCGCGCCCTCGCCAAAGCAAACACCAAGGGCGGCCAATCGCCACGTTCGTCGCCGATTTCGAGCTTGATGCGGGAGGGGAACTCTTTGCGCGTCGAATCCCAGTTGCGGGTCCACTCGGCGGTGCGGCCGTCCTGGTAGTACCACTGCAAGGTTCGCACGTCGCTGAGCAGGGTTTCGCGCAGGGCCACGCCCCAGTCGAGGGCCATGGAGCCGCCGTCGTACGGCAGCGCCTCCACCACCAAGTCGGTACCGCCACCCTCGTGGCGCAAAGGGCTGGCGCGAAAGACATACAGCCCCCCCGCATCGCCACGTTCCGGCAGCGGTGCCACCCAAAGTGCCCCGGCAGCATTGCCGGTGAAAAAGATCACTGCGTTGGCCCCGTCGCTGCGCCCCAGAAGCCGCAAACCATCGAATTTGCGCCCCAGCCACTGGCTGACCACCAGCATGTGCTCGGAGCGATCCATCAGTTGCTGGTTGCGATCCTCAGACTTGCCGATCAGCGCAAAGCCGGCAAACATCAAGGTCACGACGGCAGCGGTGATGGCCAGCGCGATGAGCAGTTCCAGCAGGGTGAAGCCGGACTGCAGCCGGCGCGTGGAATGCCTCATGGAGCGGTCCGCCAAGGCTTCCAGGTGGTCCAGCTCGCTACCGGAGCGCCACCGCTGGCGCGGGAGACCTCAATCGTCACACGGGCCGCCGATACCGGAGACGCAGCCGGGCGACCGCTCTCTTCGGTGATCTGCACCTGTTCCGGTGCCGTGCGCACCACCCAGCGCCAGGCGCCCGCCTGTCCAGACGCCGACTGGGCCAGATCTTCCGCGTAGGTGGCGCCGGCAAGGACCGACCTGGCGAGCAAAGTGGCCTCGACCCGGGCCTCGACATCGCCGACATTCTTGGATCCCTGGCCCACGCTTCGGTACAAGGTGGCCAAGGCTATGGAGGCAATGGCCATGGCGACCAGCGCTTCGAGCAAGGCAAAGCCGAGGCGCCCTTTGCGCGGTACGCCACTGCGGCGCCCGATTACCGCCGCGCGGCGTGAGGAAGAAAGCAGCGTGGTCATGAGCTGCCGTCCACTCCAACCTGTTCGACCGTACCCAGCAGCCAGCTGACACGGAACATCACACCACGGCCGCCGCGCAACACGGCCAACTGCCCGCCCTGGGCACCCCCGTCGGCGTTGAACACAAACACCGGTTCACCGGGCGCCGGGGAGGCTTTAGGGTCGTGCGCCAGCGGCTTCCACTTCACCTCGAGCGACGGCGGAATCACCAGGGGCGGCTGTCCCTGCACCAGCAATTGCCGCGCCTGCGGTTCATAGGAGACGGAGATGCGCTTTCCTTGCTGTACACAGAGCGCACGCGCCTGACTGAGGCGGCTGGCCACGTCCCTGACGGTCTGGTGGTACCGCGCCTGGTCCATGAAGGACTGCGCTCCGCCGCCCACCACAGCCGCAGAAAGACCAGCCAGCACCAACACCACCAGCAGTTCGAGCAAGGTAAAACCCGCCAACCGGGAACGGCGGCGCATCGCGTGCATTTCGCGGCAAGCCCGCAGATTCAATTGAAAATATCTGCGTTATCGCCGTCGCCGCCAGGTTTTCCATCCGCTCCAAGCGAGAACACGTCCGGCTGGTTGTTGCGACCAGGGTTTTTGTATAGGTAGGCTGCGCCCCACGGGTCGGAGGGTAAGCCCTTCTTCAAATATGGGCCGCTCCAGCCGGGAGCCGTACTAGGGCGCTCAACCAGTGCACGCAGCCCTTCGGCATCCGTGGGATAGCGGCCGATATCGAGTTTGAACAAATCGATGCTTTGCTCGATTTCCCCAATCTGGATGCGCGCCGTTTTCACCTTGGCACCACCGAGCTGGTCGAGCACGCGCGGACCGACGAGGCCGGCCAGCAAGGTGAGGATCACCAGCACCACAAGCAGCTCGATCAGCGTGAAACCGGAGGACCGGCGTGCGCGAGCGGTGATCTGGGGAGCCGAAAAGAGAGTCTTCATGAATATTCCTTGTATTTACTATTTAAATGGTGTCATTAATAGACAGGACGCCACCCAAAATCGCCACGATGATGAAAGCAACCAGAGCCCCCAATAAAATGATGATGATGGGCTCCATGGTGGCCAACACACGGTCCATGGTCCGCCGCCCCTGGTCTTCATAGCGATCCGCCAAGCTCAACAGCGTCGAATCCATTTGCCCGGTTTCCTCGGCAACGCGAATCAATTGAGGTGTTCCCGTCTTATCAAAGTGCGGCGATACAAACCCCGTAGACAGGCGTTTACCGGCCTTTACCCTGTCAACCAATGGTTCGAAATCCTTGCGCAAGGCAGTATTGGTCAGGGTGTCGAGGGCAATACGCAAGGCATCCACCATGGGGACGCCACGCTGCAGCAAATTACCGAAAGTCCTGAAATACACTGCAAATTGCAGATTCTTGATCACCTTGCCCATCAAGGGTATTTCAATCAACATGCTGTGCAAACGGATGCGCCCGCTTTCGGTTGCGCTCCAACGGGACAGCAAGAGCATCAGTGTGGCGAGTCCAGCCAGAATCGCCATCCAGTGGAATCGCACAAAATCGCTCAAGCCAATAACCAGTTTGGTTGAATAGGGCAGCGCGTCGCCCATGGAGTCAAAAATTTCGCGAAACTGCGGTACGACGAAGGCAAGCAAAAGGGTTACGGAGAGTACCGACACCACCAACAAGATGATGGGGTAGGTCATGGAGGATATGACATAGTTGCGCAACTTGTCGTCTGTTTCCAACTGCAGCGCAAGCTCTTTTAGCACCACGTTGAGGGAGCCAGAAGTTTCTCCGGCTCGAATCAAAACCAAGTACTGTTTTCCAAAATCTCTCTCAAATGGCAGCATGGATGCGTAGAGGGACTTGCCGCCACGAATACCTTCTTCCAGCGCCGAAATGAAATGCTTCAAACGCTCGGTTGCGGCTGTTTCCTTGAGCAGTGCCAGCGCCCTGTCCAGCGGCATGTTCGCCTGCTTCAGATGCGCCATTTCCCGGGTGAACAACAGCACTTCGGTGCGCTTGAGCTTGGCACCGCCGCCGCGTGCCACCTCGCCTGCAGGCGCATCGCTTGCGGTGTCGATGCGGATCGGTGTGACGCCTTGCCCTATGAGTCGCAAGCGGGCGGCCTCCGGCGTCGGCGCGCGAACCGTTCCCTGGCAGGACTTGCCGTCGCTCGCCAGCCCTGTGTATTGGAAATCAATCATTCTGACGAGCGACGCGCAACACTTCTTCTGCAGTCGTCATGCCTTGAAGCACCTTGGTGGCCCCATCCTGCAACAAGTTCCCTGCCGCATACACACCGTCCTCCTGCGCCAGGGCGGCGCCCTTCTCGAGCACTTTTTTCTTGATCTCCTCAGACATGGGCAGCAACTCGTGCAGTGCGAGGCGTCCGCGGTAGCCTGTACCCCGGCAGGCCGGGCAACCCACCGCGCGGTAGAGCGTCTGGCCTGCACCAAGCTCCACGCCGAGGGAGTCCGCCGCAGCTTGCGCCTGCTCTGGCGCAAGCGCTTGCCGGCAATCGCCGCAGAGCCTGCGCACCAGGCGCTGGGCCAGCACGCCAATCACCGATGCGGTGATCAAATAGGGCTCCACTCCCATATTGATGAGGCGCACCACGGCGCCCAGCGCGCTGTTGGTGTGCAAGGTGGAGAGCACCAGATGCCCGGTCAGCGCGGCCTGAACGGCGATTTCTGCCGTTTCCCCATCGCGCATTTCCCCGATCATGATGACGTCGGGGTCCTGGCGCAGAAAGGAGCGCAGCACCTTGGCGAAAGTCAGTCCGATCTGGGGCTGGACCTGTACCTGGTTGAGCCATTGCAGGCGGTATTCGACCGGGTCCTCGACGGTCAGTATCTTGAGGTTGGCGCCTTCAAGCTCTTGGAGCGAAGCGTACAGCGTGGTGGATTTGCCGGAACCAGTAGGACCGGTGACAAGAAAAATACCGTGCGGCACAGTGAGCACTTGCCGCAAGGCTTGCAGCGTGGGCGCCGTGAACTGCAGGCTCTCCAGAGAGAGCAGATCAAAATTCTTTTCCAGCAAACGCATCACCACCGACTCGCCAAACATGGTCGGTATGGTCGATACACGCGCATCCATTTCCTTGCCATGCACACGCAACTTGGTACGTCCGTCCTGCGGCATGCGGCGTTCGGCAATATCGAGCTGGGAAAGAATCTTGATGCGAGAGACCACGGCCGGCGCGTCTTTGTTGTCCAGTTCATCGACCTGGAACAACTCGCCGTCCACCCGAATGCGAACTACCGATTTTTCTTCATAGGTTTCAATGTGGATATCGGATGCCTGCGACGCCACTGCGTTGGAGATGATCTGGTTCACCCGTTGGATGATGGGCGCCTCCGACGCCATGTCGCGCAGGTGCTCGATGAACTCTGCCGCCTCGGGCTGTCCATCACCACCCATGCCCTCATCGTCTGCCTCCTGAAGGTACCAGGCATTGAGTTGTGAAGATATTTCGGTCTCTAAACCCAAATAAATATCGGGTACGCGGTCAAACACCAGCGCCAACGCGTTTTTCAGAGAATTGCTTGTCGGATCTGGACTGGCAAATGCGGGGGGCTCCTGGGTTTGATCAATATCCCCCAGCGGCAAAAGATGGTTGGCCAGAAGAAAACTCGTGTTCAAGCTGGATGTTTCCGGCTTGGTTTTGGGAAAATTTTCCGACCGCACCAGCGGCAAATCGAATTGGTGCGCCAGCGCACCAAATACATCAACTTCCGAAACAATACCCAGATTGACAAGCAAGCGGCCCAGACGCGCACCCATCGAACGCTGCACTTCCAGCGCGCGATCGAGGTCGTTGCGGGATATTTTCTGCGCTGCAAGCAGAATTTCTCCAAGCTTCAAAGGCTTGGCATCCAGGCTTTCTACAGCGCCCGCATCAGTCATAGAGTTCATTGTCCGTGCCTATTTCTGATTTTTTTTAATATTGTGAGTGGCAAATATTCTCTAGCGAGAAAAGAAACAATAAATCACACGTTCCGCATGAATGTTTCTATTTTTTATCAGCAATGGCCGACCCGAAAAACCGTGCAATTTACCACGAAGCGCCGGCCCGGCGCCCGGTCGGTACGCTTGCCGATGGGGTCACAAAGGCCCCGCCCTGCCGCATGCGCCATGCCAGAGGCCACGCAGCGTCGCTTTGAAATGCTGCCACCGACTGCGTCCGGCGACGCAGTTGAAGCCGATCTTCATCAGCAGCCGCCAGGCAGACGCCAACGCCCAACGCAACGGCACGAAGGGTTGCCGGTACAGCAGCACCGCATTGCGCACCTGAAAGTAGTGCCGCCATGGCGGATACGCCAGAAACCGGCGCCCCATGAACACAATGGGCGGCCCCCCCAGGCCATGCGCCATACGCGCAGAGCAGACGCCCAGCAAATCCCACCCTGCGGTACGCGCACGCAGGCTCCACTCCACATCGACGAAGTCGATGAACCAGTCGGCGCGCATGGCCCCCACCTGATCGAGCACGGCGAGAGGAATGAGGCAGCCGGAAGCGATCAGGTGGTCCACCACATGCACCGTGTCTGGTGTACAGGGAAGCCGGCGAAAACGCAGGCCTTCTAGCCATACGAACGGGGAATGCGCAATGGGCTGGCGCGGGTCGGCGTGCAGTGGGCCGGCAGCGCCAGCGCTGGGATGCATCTGCAGCGCGCCGAGGAGTTGTCCGACCATGTCGGGCTCGGGCACGCTGTCCTGGTCCATGAGCAGCACATGGCTGGCGCCTTGGGTTCGGGCCCAGGTGATGCCGTGGTTCTGGGCGCCCCCTATTCCCAGGTTGTGCTCCATGCGCAGGACGGCATCGACCTGTGGAGCCGCAGCCCGGCACCACGCAGCCAGGTCGGCAGTCGAGGCGTTGTCCACGATGACCAAGCGCGCTACCTGCGGCCGCAGGGCCTTGATCTGCACCAGCAGCGCCGCTAGCTCGGGCTGAAAAGTGATCACCACCGCCACGACAGACGCCGAACGCTGGGGCACGGCCTCTGACAGTGGGATGTCCAGCAGACTATCGGCAGAGGGCTGCCGCGCCAGCGTGCGCTCGGTCATGTCGAGCACTCTCGCCGGCAGAGCAAGGCATAAGCCCCTGCAATGCGCGCCCACTGGTAGCGAGCGGACAATTCTCCCTGCGAATCTGGCGTCCAGGCGGGCGCATCCGGCTTGCGCAAGCGCTCCGCAAGCTCTGGCACGCTTGCAAAGTACCCGCCGCGCCCTCCCAGGGTGTGGCGGTTGAAGATGCAATCGAACGCCAGAATGGGGCGACCGTAGGGCAGCATCTCGATCAGCGAAGGGTTGGTGCCGCCCACGCTGTGGCCGTGCAGGTACAGGCGGCAGCCGGTGCGCAGGGCCGCAAGCGCCTGCGGTTCGAACAGCGAATCGATGCACCGGATGCGCGGCTCGTTGCGGCAGCGCTGCAGCAGGTGCCGCCCGAGGGCCGTGGTGCCGAAGTTTCCCACCACGACGTAGCACTCGGACCCGGCGGCCAGGGCCGCCTCCATCATTTCGGCAATCTGGTTTTCGGGCTCTATGCGGGCGACAGTCAGCAGGTAGCTGCCGGGCTCCAGGCCAAAGCGGTGCCGCAGGATGCCCTGCACCTGGGCGGGTTCCAGGTGCAGCACATGGTCGTTTCCGTAGGGGATGACGGTGCTGGCGCGGCCATAGGTGCTGGAGACGATGTCGGCAATGCCCTGGTTGTCGCTGACCACGTGGTGGGCGTGGCGGATGGCGAGCTGTTCGCTCAGGCGCAGAAAGGCACGCGGCAACCCTCGCCACTTGCTGCGCCGAGCCTCCAGGCCATCGACGTTCACCACGATCCGCCGCGGCCCGGCGAGCCAGCGCATGAGCGGCATGAACACTCCCGCCGAAACCCCCATGACCACGATGGCGTCAGAGCGGCGGTAGCTCAGCAGGAAACTGAGCAGGTCGTAAGGTACCGACGCGGCCCCATTGGCACGCAAGGGCAGGTAGCGGTGCCGCAACCCAGGGCCATCGGCCGCCCGGGCGCTGCGCCCGTGGGAGGACCCAAAAACCTCCACCTGGTGCCCGAGCGCCGCCAGACGCGGGGCAAGCTGCGCGACGCAGGTTTCAAACCCTCCGTAGCGCGCCGGAAGGCCATCCGTGCCTATCAGGGCGATTCGCAGGCGAGGCTGCAAGGCGCCCCTGTCCACCACGGGGTTCGAGCCGTCGAAGTCTTCAGGTGCGGCCCATGCGGCACCGTTCGGCGTGGTGGCATTCACGTCATCAGGCCGCGGCTTGCACATGGGCAAGGCTCAGGCCTGCAAGGTCCTTGGCCGACAGCACCGGCGCTTTGCCCAGATCCGGCCAGGCAATGGCCAACTGGGGGTCGTCCCAGGCGATGCAGCGCTCGTGCTCGGGGCTGTAGTAGTCGGTCGTCTTGTAGAGAAAATCAGCGGACTCGGACAGCACCAGGAAGCCATGGGCCAGGCCCGGCGGAATCCAAAGCTGGCGATGGTTGTTCTCCGTCAGCTCAACACCCGCCCATTGGCCGAAGGTGGGCGAACCCTGGCGAATGTCCACCGCCACATCGAACACCGCACCACGCACCACGCGCACCAGCTTGCCCTGCGCCCTGGGCGGCACCTGGTAGTGCAGGCCGCGCAGCACGCCCTGGCTCGAACGGCTGTGGTTGTCCTGCACAAACTGGAAGTCGGCGCCGGTGGCTTCATTGAACGCGCGCTGGTTGAAGCTCTCATAAAAGAACCCGCGTGCGTCGCCAAACACCTTGGGTTCGATCAGCAGGACGTCGGGGATGGCAAGGGGCGTGGCTTGCATGGCGTTCAATACACTTTCTCTTTGAGCAGGCGCATCAGGTACTGGCCGTAGCCGTTCTTGGCCAGCGGCTGTGCCAGGCGTTCGAGCTGGGCGTCGCCGATCCAGCCGCTGCGCCAGGCGATCTCTTCGGGGCAGGCAATTTTCAGGCCCTGGCGGCGCTCCAGCGTGGCGATGAACTGGCCGGCGTCGAGCAGGCTGTCGTGCGTGCCGGTGTCGAGCCAGGCGTAGCCCCGGCCCATGATTTCCACGTGCAAGGCGTCTTGTTCGAGATAGAGGCGGTTGAGGTCGGTAATTTCCAGTTCGCCACGGGGTGAAGGCGCCAGGTGGCGCGCCAGTTCCACCACGCGCTCGTCGTAGAAGTACAGGCCGGTGACGGCGTAGTTCGACTTGGGAACCTGGGGCTTTTCTTCGATGGAGAGCACCTTGCCGGCGCCGTCGAACTCGGCCACGCCATAGCGCTCGGGGTCGTGCACGTGGTAGGCGAAGACTGTCGCTCCGCTCGTGCGCTGGCCGGCGCTGGAGAGCAGCTCATGGATGTCGTGGCCGTAGAAAATGTTGTCGCCCAGCACCAGGGCGCTGGGGTGGCCGCCCAGGAATTCCTCGCCGATCAGAAACGCCTGCGCCAAGCCGTCGGGGCTGGGCTGCACCGCGTACTGGAGCTTGAGACCCCATTGGCTGCCATCGCCCAGCAACTGCGCAAAGCGCGGCGTGTCCTGCGGGGTGCTGATGAGGAGGATCTCGCGGATGCCGGCGAGCATCAGGGTGGCGAGCGGGTAGTACACCATGGGCTTGTCGTACACCGGCAGGAGCTGCTTGCTGAGCGCCAGCGTGGCAGGGTGCAAGCGGGTGCCGGAGCCGCCGGCAAGCACGATGCCTTTGCGGGTGGGGGTCGTCATGTCGGGGCTTTCAAAGGATTTCGCGCAGCATGCGGGCCACGCCCTGCTGCCAGGGCGGGAGTGTGAGGCCGAAGGTATTCCGCAGGCGCGCGGTGTCCAGGCGCGAGTTGTGGGGCCGGGCGGCGGGCGTGGGGAAGGCGCTGGTGGGGACGGGCGCCACTTCGGTTGCTTTTAATTTGATAGCTGGTTGCGCAATAGCAGCCTGCGCTAGCACCTCTTTTGCATACAAATTCCAGTTCGTTTCGCCGGCTGCCACGCAGTGGTACAGGCCGCCGTCCTGGGGGCGCGCCTGCAGGTGGCGGAGGGCATGGGCCGTGACATCGGCGAGCAGGTCGGCGCCGGTGGGCGCGCCCCACTGGTCGTCGATGACGGTGAGGCGCTCGCGCTCCTGCGCCAGGCGCAGCATGGTCTTGGCAAAGTTGGCGCCGCGCGCCGCATAGACCCAGCTGGTGCGCAAAATCAGGTGCTTGGCACCCGATTGCTGGATGCGCTGCTCACCTTCCCACTTGGTGCGGCCATAGACGGAGAGCGGTGCGGGCCGGTCGGTTTCCACCCAGGGGCGAGTGCCGCTGCCGTCAAAAACGTAGTCGGTGCTGTAGTGCACCAGCCAGGCGTTCAAGCGCGCGGCCTCACCCGCCAGCACGCCGGGCGTGGTGGCGTTCAGCAACTGGGCCAGCGCGGGCTCGCTCTCGGCCTTGTCCACGGCGGTGTGGGCGGCGGCGTTGACGATCACATCGGGATTGAGCGCGCGCACGGCCTGCGCGATGCCGTCCGGGTTGGAGAAGTCGCCGCAATGGTCCTGGCTGTCGAAATCGAGCGCAGTGACGTGGCCCAGCACCGAGAGGCTGCGCTGCAGTTCCCAGCCGACCTGGCCACCTTTGCCGAAAAGCAGGATGTTCATGCGTTGGCTGCCGTGGCGCCCGGTGCGTACTGCGTCTGCACCCAGTCTCGGTAAGCGCCGGTCTGCACATCGGCCACCCATTGCGGATTTGCCAAGTACCACTGCACCGTCTTGCGGATGCCAGACGCGAAGGTCTCGGCGGGTTTCCAACCGAGTTCGCGCTCGATCTTGCGTGCGTCGATGGCGTAGCGGCGGTCGTGGCCGGGGCGGTCTTGCACGTAGCTGATCTGCTCGGCGTACGGCCTGCCATCCTGGCGCGGGCGCAGTTCATCGAGCAGGCGGCAGACGGTGTGCACGATGTCGATGTTGGGCATTTCGTTCCAGCCGCCGACGTTGTAGGTCTCGCCGGGTCGCCCGGCTTCCAGCACGCGGCGGATGGCGCTGCAGTGGTCGGCCACATAAAGCCAGTCGCGCACCTGCATGCCGTCACCGTACACCGGCAGGTTCTTGCCAGCCAGAGCGTTGACGATCATCAGGGGGATGAGTTTTTCCGGGAAATGCAGCGGGCCGTAGTTGTTGCTGCAGTTGGTGGTGAGCACCGGCAGGCCGAATGTGTGGTGCCAGGCGCGCACCAAGTGGTCGCTGGCGGCCTTGCTGGCCGAGTAGGGGCTGTTGGGCTCGGTGGCGTGTGTCTCGGTAAAGGCAGGGGCGCCCGGCGCCAGGCTGCCGTAAACCTCGTCGGTGCTGACGTGCAGGAACCTGAATGCTTCTTTTTCTGTAGCTGGAAGCGCTTGCCAGTATTGCCGTACAGCCTGCAAAAGCCTGAAAGTTCCGACCACATTGGTCTGGATGAAATCTTCCGGCCCGTGGATCGAGCGGTCCACATGCGACTCGGCGGCGAAATTGACCACGGCGCGCGGGCGGTAGCCGGCGAGCAGGCGCTCGACCAGCGCCGTATCCGCAATGTCGCCCTGCACGAAGACGTGGCGCGCATCGCCATCGAGGCTTGCCAGATTGCCGCGATTGCCCGCGTAGGTGAGCTTGTCGAGGTTGAGAACAGGCTCCTCGCTGGCTGCCAACCAGTCGAGCACGAAGTTGGCGCCGATGAAGCCAGCACCGCCAGTAACGAGGATCATGGAGTTGCGAGGGAGCAGGGAAAGATGGCGCCGATTATCCATCCCCCCCGCAACCGCCCGGCGCCTCAGAAATGGATGCCGCGCATCATCTGCTGCAGTGCCACCGCCTCGGCCGAAAGCTGGGGCTTGGCGCCCTTGTCACCCTTGGCCGCGGTCGAATCCGGGAACATGCGAAAGCTGGTGTTCATGGTGATCTGCGCGACGCGTGGCAGGAAGGCATGCAGCACCTGGCCAACGACACCGAGGCGGGTGGCGATGCGCACCGGCTTGAAGATGCAGGCCTGGGCAACCATGTCCGCCGCCTCCTCGGGCGCCAGCGTGGGCACGTTGTTGTAGATCTGCGTGGGCGCGATCATGGGGGTGCGCACCAGGGGCATGTTGATGGTGGTGAAGGTGATCCCCTGGTCGGCGAACTCGCTCGACGCGCAGCGCGTCCAGGCATCGAGCGCGGCCTTGCTGGCGACGTAGGCCGAGAAGCGTGGGGCATTGGTCAGCACGCCAATCGAGCTGATGTTCACCACATGGCCCTTGCGCTTGGCGGCCATGCCGGGGAGCAGCCCCATGGTGACGCGCAGGCAGCCGAAGTAATTGAGCTGCATGGTGCGCTCGTAGTCGTGAAAGCGGTCGTAGCTCGACTCGATGGCGCGGCGGATGGAGCGGCCGGCGTTGTTGATCAAAAAGTCCACGCCGCCATGGTCCGCCAGCACCTGCTGGATGAACCGATCGCAGTCCTGCATGTCGGCGATGTCCACCGCGTAGGCGATGAAGCGGTTGCCGCGCGCCTCGGCCTCGGCGCAGGCCTCGTCGAGCTTGGCCTGGTCGCGCCCGCAGATGAGGGTGGTGGCGCCGGCTTCGGCGAACTTGTGCGCGGCGGCCAGGCCTATGCCCGAGCTGCCGCCGGTGACCAGCACCACCTTGCCGGCGACCGTGCCCTTGAGGCTGCGGTCGATGAAAAGCTCGGGGTCGAGGTGGCGCTCCCAGTAGTCCCACAGGCGCCAGGCATAGTCCTTCAGGTTGGGGCAGGTAACGCCCGTACCCTTGAGCGCCGCTTGCGCCTCGCGGCTGTCGAAGCGCGTGGGGTAGTTGACGAAGGTGAGCATGTCCTCGGGCAGGCCCAGATCCTTGAGTACGGCGTCGCGCACGCGGCGCACCGGCGCCAGGGCCATCAGGCTTTTCTTGATGCCGCGCGGCAGAAACCCCAGCAGCGCCGCATTGACAAACAAATTCATGCGCGGCGCGTGTGCGGCGCGGCTGAAGATGTCGAGCACGTCGCCGACACGGTAGCCGACCGGATCGACCAGATGAAAGCACCGGCTGGCGATACCCGCCTGGTGGCTGATGGCGTCGAGCGCATCGACCACGTAGTCCACCGGCACGATGTTCACGCGGCCGCCTTCCAGGCCCACCGAGGGCATCCAGGGCGGCAGGATCTGGCGCATGCGCTGAATCAGTTTGAAAAAGT